>JAANMX010000128.1_pt1 | contig 92343 bp, 81 predicted proteins | sample 7279681 | NCBI WGS metagenome assembly JAANMX01 (sample SAMN14094542, study PRJNA606508) | bioreactor metagenome | isolation source: A lab-scale SPAN reactor treating ammonium-rich wastewater day 351 | place: Ireland: Galway | collected 2018-01-01
CTCGCACTTTGGTTTTGCACATTAGCCCAATCTGACGAACGCGCCGGAACTGCGTTCCAGCGCGTTGTAAAGTGCAAGACCAAAGGCCTTGCACTTTAGAAGCTCTAGACGGATAGCCCCAGCTCAGCCAGCCGCGCGCGGGTGGTTTCGTAGCCCGTGTGGTGCACCCCACGAATCCCCAGCCCACCGGCCACCTCGATGAAGAGCGACCGGTCGTCCACGTAGATGACTTCCTCGGGGGCCACCTGGGAGATGTCCAGGGCCAGCCTCCAGATGGCCGGGTCTGGCTTGCGCATTCCCACGAAGCAAGACGACACGAAGGTATCCACCAGCTCGCCCAGGCGAAATGTCTGCACGCGGTGCAGGGTCAGCTCGCGACCTTCATTGGAGACCACCGTGACCCTCAGTCCAAAGGTCTGCCGGAGGCGACGCAGGAGCTCGAGCATCTCGGGGAATGGCCTGGACTGATCCAGCATGAACTGCTTGAAATCAGCCGGTGTAAAGTCTCGCGGCTCGTAGAAAACCGTGCGGGCGAGATATTCATCCAGGCTGAGCTTTCCCTCCTCGTAAGTGTCGAAGGTCATGCGATGGCGCTCGTCGACCTCCTCGCCATCGAGTTGAAACTGCTGGCAGGCCTTCTTTCGACCGGCTCGATCCCATCCGTTGGTCAAGAGCACGTTGCCCACATCAAAGAACAGCGCTTTGATCATTACTGCTCGCCGCCTCCAGTCCAATGATTGACGGCGTACTGGGTTCCCGATCCGATCTGGTAAAGCAGGGTTTGCTGCAACTCCCGACGGATGCCAGGGGGAAGAAGGATCCGACTCTGACTGGTTTTCAAGCTGACGATGTAGATATCATCGTCCCCTCCCTGCCGGGAATGATAAGCCGCCCAGTTGCCCCGCGAGGAAAGCGCAAGGTCCTGCACCAGCCGGCCCGCGCGCACCCGATCGAGAATGCGCTCGGCCACCAGGCTGAAGGGATGGAAGGCCAGCACGGTGTTGTTTTGAAGCAGCAAGAGCCGATCTGAGTCACGCGGCCAGAAAGGGAGGCAAGCGCTGGTGGAGGGGGTGGACAGCCGGGTAAACTGCCCTTCCTCGACGTCGGTCAGCATGTAAAGCTCACAGCGCGTGCCCAACTCGGCAGCCGCGGCCAAGCCGCGCGAATCCGATGACCAGGTGGTGCGCAGGGACCTGCCTTCAGTGGAGATAAAGCTGTAGCGCAGGGTGCGGCTGGCGAGGTCGTAAAGCCAGACGCCCCGGGTCGAGCCACTGGCCACCACCACGGCCAGCTTGCTGCCATCGGGGGAAGGCGAGACTTCCTCCAGGGTGAGCTGCTCGGCGCTGGTCGAGGGGAAGCGGGCCACGGGGCGGAAGATCCTCTCGCCCGGGGACCATGAGAGCAACGTCACCGCACCTTTCAGGCTGCGCTGAAAGAAAACCTCGCCCCCCCGCACGCCGATCAGCTTCAAATCAGCCTGCTCGAACCGTACCGTGCGACGGAAGCTGCCGTCGGCAGCCACCTGAATGAGAACCGGGGGCAGGCCGGGTTGCTGGGGAGGTTGCAGCAAGATGCTGCTATCATTCTCGATCCAGGCGGCGATGCGCAGGTCGCCGGGAGGGAATTCGGCCACCAGCCGACGCTCGCTGCCGATCCGGTCCGCCCACCAGAGCTGACGACAGGTATAGGCGCCCCCCCCAGGAGGCATCAAAAGCCGGAAGTAAGCCAGCCGCGACTCGTCCTCCGACCAGACGGGCTGCTCGTAGTGGAGAATAGGGAGTGAGTCGGTGCGCTCAGCCCGTCGCTCGAGGTAGGCCAGGCTGCCAGCAAAAGCGCCCAGCATCAACAATACAAACGCACCACCGATCAGTAGATCACGAACGGACTTACTGAATGGACTCCCTCCTCTCCGACAAAGGGGCTCGGCCTGTTCGGCCGAGCCTCTAGAATAGTAGCCTCTGGTGAGGAGCCGCGCAACGAGCTTTTCCGAGCTATCCTGGCCAACCGGCTGGCAGCCACCTGAACCTGGGAAGTAAAATTTCACAAGCCTCGGGGGTACTCCTTCGAACGAAAAGTTCATCCTGAGTTCACCCGTCGGTCACAGCGCTCCGGTCATGATGCTCCCTGGACGCCCCAGCACTTCCAGGAGGTAGTCGTGACCACCACCGCCTGCTCCACCAGCCAGACCCCCTGCAAGTCCTGGTCCTGGCCCAAGCCCGACCCACCGGCTCCGCAGCCGCCCTCCGGTGAGGTCGAGTTCAGCTATAACCCGCAGGATCGCAGCGTTCTGGACGCGGGCACCACGATCATCGGCGGGGTGGGGGCCGGGCCCACGGTGGAGAAGGCCAGGCTCAACGGCGCCAATCCCGCCAGGGACGGCAAGTATGTCTTCGCCCCCGGGGAGCAGGGCTTTGTGGGTGCCCTGGCATTTTCGAGCGTGGCCAGAGCCATCAAGATCTTCGAAGAGGCTCTGGGCGAGCCCATCCGCTGGGCCTTCAATGGCACCCAGTTGCGCATCAACGCGGACGCGGGCCGCGACCTGAACGCCTTCTACAGTCGCCAGGGAAAGAGCCTGAACTTTTTCCATGAGACCGATCCGATCACACGCCAGGTGGTCTACTCGGGCGGCTCGGGCGAAGTCGCGGCCCACGAAGCCGGACACGCCATCCTCGATGGCCTGCGTCCCGGCTACCTGGGAGCCTGGTCACCCGACCCGGGCGGCTTCCACGAGTCGTTCGGCGACGTGCTGGCCATGCTGGTCTGCCTGCAAGACGACCGCTGCCTGCAGCGGGTGGTGGAGCAGACGGGCGGCGACCTTTCTATTCCCAACCTGGCCTCCCACCTGGGTGAAGAGCTGGGCACGGCCATCAACAACAGCACTGGCAGGAACGTGACCGGCGGCAATTACACCCGCACGGCCATCAATAATTTTGTCTGGCAAGACCCAAGCACGTTACCCGATAAGGGTGGTCCGGACCAGCTCGGAAGGGCTGTGCACAGCTACTCTCGGCTCTGGACCGGGTCGTTCTATGATGTCCTCAAGGGAATGGTCAACTCCAACCGCGAGCAGGGGATGGAGCCTTTCCAGGCCATCCGGGCGGCCTCCACCGAAGCCCTCAAGCTTTACGGTGGCCTGATGAAGACCGCTCCTCGAGGCGACCATACCTATCGAGACATGGCCCGGGCCCTGGTGGCGGCCGACCGTCAATACAACAACGGTGCCCGGTCCGAGCTGATCACCCGGGTTTTCAGCGACCGCCGGATCCTGAACGGACGAGAGGACGGCGAGACGCCATCCTTTGCTCTGGCAGATGCCCGCATCTACCAGAGCGAAGAAGAGAGCATCCGTCCCCAGCGTGTCCTGCTTCAGGGGCTCGAGTTCCGGCAGTTCGATGGGGCAATGGTGGACAACCTGGTGGACAAGAGCGCGTCCATCATTCAGGAAGCCGAGAGCGTCGATCGAGTGAAGGAAAGTCTCAAGCACTTGATCGCGGCCGGGCGCATCCTCTACACCGACCCCGGCAAGCCGATCAGCGAGAAGGACCTCTTTGACCCCCACGGACGGCCCTACACCGGAGTGGTGCGCTGGGAGAACGGCCAGATGGTGATCGAGCGGGTCAAAATTCTGTCTACTCGTTAACACCGCTGAAACTTCTTTCACCTCGCTCCGCGTTAGCATGCAGACATCGAGGTTGAGCCCGGGAGCAACCGGCCACCCGAAGGCCTGCGAGGCTGAACAAGAGCAGGCCCGGATGGATTCGGCGGGGAGGGTGGTATGCCCCAGCTCCCAGAGGGGCCTTCCTGCCACCTGACCCTCGGTCTTTGGACCGAGGGTTTTTCATTTACTCTGCGAAGCCCTGAGAGTGAGCCACGAAGCAGCCCAGAGGACACACTACGAAGAAATCGGCGCAGCCTATGAAGTGCATTACTCCGACCCTACCAGCCGCGAGTATCGCGACCGATTCCTGCACGCGCCTCTTTTCGCAGGACTGAGCCTGACCGGCATGCGGGCTCTGGATGCAATGAGCGGCAGCGGCTCGCTCTCTGACTACCTTCAACGAAGCGGCGCTCGGGTCACGGGACTGGACATTTCTCCTACTCAAATCGCGATGTATCAAAAAAAACTACCCGGCTGCCAGGCAGTATGCGGCTCCATGCTCGAGAGCGGCCTTCCCGATGCCAGTTTTGACCTCGTCGCAGTTGTCGGCGGGTTGCACCACCTGCACCCCAACGTGCTCACGGCCATTGACGAAGTGCATCGTTTGCTGCGGCCGGGGGGCTATTTCTGCTTCACCGAGCCTCACACCGGCTCTCTGCCGGACGTCTTACGCCAGCTCTGGTACCGCTTCGACCCACTCTTCGAGGAGAACGAGGCCGCCATCGACGTTGGGCTGCTCAAGAGGGCCAACCAGCAACGGTTCACTTTCGAAATCGAGAATTACGTGGGCAACGTGGCCTACATCGTGGTGCTGAACTCCATGGTTTTACGGCTACCCGTGGGCCTCAAGAAGTACTATGCGGGCCCCGCCATGCGGCTTGAATCTCTACTGAACCGCATCCTCCCAAGGCTCCTGGCATGCTATACCCTCTGCAGGTGGCGCAAGCTCTAACAGTTTTCTAACAGTTCGCAAACTCAACTCACACGCACCTGCCGCTAAGCTACCAGATGGCCGTGCTACGCCATTTTCGAGTGTAATTGAGGAAGATTTTGCAGGGACGCTCGCCAACCAACTGGTAGGAAGCATCCCTGAAAAACAGGCAAGACTTTCATCATCTGACGCTCAACAGCAGAAGAAAAAACGAGGTGCCAGCGGACTTGAGTCAGGATGAAGTCCAGCTCGAAGAACCCGAAACCGTCGAGGAAGCCGATTCCAACTCGGGAGTGGCCGAGTTGTCCGAGTTGCTGCGCACCCGTGATGGCGAGATCGCAGAGCTCAAAGAGCAAGTGCGGCGCGTGGCAGCGGACTTTGAGAATTTCCGTCGCCGCCAGGAGGAAGAGCAAAAGCGTCGTCTGCAGCACCTCAAGGAAGACCTCTTCCGCCAGCTCCTCACCATTCTGGACAGCTTCGAGCGCGGTCTGGCTGCCGCCCAGGCCAGTCCCTCCATCGAGAGCCTGACCCAGGGCATGGAGATGGTGACCCGCGAGTATCACAAGCTCCTGCAAAATCACGGTGTGGAGCCTATTCAGACCGAAGGCGTGCTGTTTGACCCCAACCTGCATGAGGCAATGATGCTCGAAGAGCGCGACGACGTGCCCGATCAGGCCATCGTGGCCGAGCTACAACGCGGATATCGCATGGCAGACCGCGTGCTGCGGCCGAGCCTGGTCAAGGTGGCCAGCAACATCCAACCCCAAGCGACAACGGAGGCTTGACCCAATGGCAAAAGTGGTAGGAATCGACCTGGGCACCACCAACTCGGTGGTGGCAATCATGGAGGGTGGCAAGCCCACCGTCATCGCCAACGCCGAGGGAAGCCGTACGACGCCCTCGGTGGTGGGATTCAGCAAGTCCGGTGAGCGCCTGGTAGGCGAGTTGGCCAAGCGCCAGGCGGTCAGCAACCCCGACCGCACCATTCGATCGATCAAACGCCACATGGGCACAGACTTCCGCGTCGAGGTCGACGAGAAGAAATATTCACCCGAGGAAATCTCGGCCATGATCCTGCAGAAGCTCAAGCACGACGCCGAGCAGTATCTGGGTGAGCAGGTCAAGCAAGCGGTCATCACGGTTCCCGCCTACTTCAATGACTCTCAACGCCAGGCCACCAAGAACGCCGGCACCATCGCCGGACTGGACGTTCTGCGCATCATCAACGAGCCCACTGCGGCCGCCCTGGCCTACGGTCTGGACAAGCAGAACGAATCGCTGACCGTGGTTGTGTTCGACCTGGGCGGCGGCACCTTCGATGTCTCCGTGCTGGAGATCTCAGAAGGCGTCTTTGAAGTCAAAGCCACCGCCGGCGATACCCACCTGGGCGGCGACGACTGGGACCAGCGGGTCATGGAATACGTGGCCGAGCAGTTCCAGAAGGAGAATGGCATCGACCTGTTGGCCGACAAGATGGCCGCCCAGCGGCTGCGCGACGCGGCCGAGAAGGCCAAGATCGAGCTCAGCCAGGTCTCTCAAACCAACATCAATTTGCCCTTCATCACCGCCGACGCCTCCGGACCCAAGCACCTGGACGTGACGCTCAGCCGCTCCAAGTTCGAGGAGCTGACCCACGATCTGCTCGACCGCTGCGCCGCTCCCTGTAAGCGCGCCCTGGATGACGCCAAGATCGAGATCGCGGCCATCGACCGTGTGCTGCTGGTGGGCGGATCCACCCGCATGCCCATGATCACCGAGTTCGTCAAGCGCCGCTTCGGCAAGGAGCCTTCCAAGGACATCAACCCCGACGAGTGCGTGGCCCTGGGTGCTGCCGTGCAGGGCGCCGTGCTTTCGGGTGAGGTCAAGGACGTGGTGCTGGTCGACGTCACCCCGCTCACCCTCGGCATCGAGACGCTGGGCGGCGTGATGACCAAGCTGATCCCGCGAAATACCGCCATCCCGACCTCCAAGGCCGAGACCTTCACAACCGCCGCCGACATGCAGACCAGCGTCGAGGTGAACGTGCTCCAGGGTGAGCGCGAGTTGGCCCGGGACAATAAGTCGCTGGGCACCTTCAAGCTCACCGACATTCCCCCTGCCCCACGCGGAGTGCCCCAGGTCGAGGTGACCTTCGACATCGACTCCAACGGCATCCTGAACGTGACCGCCAAGGACAAGGCCACGGGCAAGTCGCAGAAAATCACCATCACAGCCAGCACCAACCTCTCCAAAGATGACGTGGAGCGCATGGTGCGCGAGGCCGACACCAACGCTCAGGATGACAAACGGCGGCGCGAAGAGATCGAGCTGAAGAACCAGGCTGACAGCCTCATCTACAGCTCGGAGAAAACCCTCAAGGACGCCGGTGACAAGGTGACGCCCGAGCTGCGAGCCAGGGTAGAATCCGCCCGCGAGAAGCTCAAGAACGCCGTGGAGGCTTCCAGCATCGATCAGGCCCAGGTCAAATCCGGCCTGGAGGAGTTGACCAACGCGATCTACGAGGTATCCAAGATGCTCTACGGCCAGCAGGGCGAGGCCGGAGCACCAGGCCCCAACGGCGCCCCGGCATCCGAAAACGGCGCCAGCGAGGGAGACGTCGTGGATGCCGAATACGAGGTAAAGGACTGAGCCGACTCCTCGATGGAGTTCAAGGACTACTATAAGACGCTGGGCGTCTCCAAGACCGCCAGCGAAAAAGAGATCAAGCAAGCTTATCGCAAGCTTGCTCGCGAGAACCATCCCGATGTTAAAAAAGGCGATCGGGGCGCCGAGGTCAAGTTCCGCGAGATCAACGAGGCCTACGAGGTGCTCTCCGACGCTGAGAAGCGACAGAAGTACGACCAGCTCGGAATGTACTGGAGCCAGCCCCAGGGTGGACCGCGCGGGGGTGGCCAGTGGTCGGGTGCGCAGGGGTTCGATTTCCAGGATCTCGGTGACCTCTTCGGCGGAGCGGGCGGTGGCTCTGGCTTCTCGAGCTTCTTCGAGCACTTCTTTGGCGGCCAGATGGGGGGCGGCGGCCGAGGCCGTGGTCGCGGGCCGCAAAAACCCCCCGAAAGCGAGGCCGAGATCGAGGTTTCTCTCGAGGAGGCCATTCAGGGTAGCTCGCGCACCCTGACCCTGGATCAGCGCGAGGCCTGCCCCCAGTGCCAGGGATCAGGTTTGACCGACCAGGGCATCTGCCCCGCCTGTCGTGGTCAGGGCCAGTTGCGACGCCCCCAGACGCTCGAGGTCAAGATCCCGGCCGGCGTCAAGGACGGCTCCAAGATTCGCCTGCGCGAGCATAACCTGGTGCTGGTCATGCGCCTCAAGCCCGACCCGGTCTACGAGGTGAAGGGTCACGACCTGCACCGCGAGGTGCCGGTGCCGGTCTACACGGCCGTGCTGGGCGGCAAAGTGAACTTCCGCACCCCTCGCGGCCAGGTCGATCTGAAGATCCCACCTCGTACCCATGGGGGCCGGCAGTTTCGCCTGACCGGCCAGGGGCTGCCTCGCATGAAAGGCGAGCCGGCTGGAGACCTCTATGCCCGCGTCAAGATCGACGTGCCGGGCGACCTCTCCAGCGAGGAGATCGAGCTGATCGAGCGCTGGAAGGCCCTGCGCAACGGGAACTAACCCGGCCGCTCGGACGTCTCTGGTAACGAACTTCTCAAACCGGAGGTGGATGGCTCTTGAATCTCCTTCAAAGGGGCCGCCTGATGGCCTCGACACTCAGTTTTGCCTTGATTGTGGCGCTCATGCTGGGGGCTTTCCAACTGGGGGCGCGTTATGCCGTCGCCCAGCCGGAGGATGAGACCCGGGTCCAGGTGCGGCGCGAGCTGGGAACCTTTGCCAGGCTGGCCAGGCAACTCAAGCCTTCGGTGGTCAATATCTCGGTCGTCGAGCAGCGGCGATTTGCCCTTGAGAACCCCTTTCTGGAGGCGGAGCCCAACTCGGGCCAGGGGAGCGGGGTGATCATCAGCCCCGACGGCTACGTGCTGACCAACAACCACGTGGTGGCCGGGCGCGGCGAGGTGCGAGTGACATTGATGGACGACACCGAGCTGAAAGCCACCCTGGTGGGCACCGATCCCAATACCGACCTGGCTCTGCTCAAGTTGAGCACGGACAAACCCCTTCCGGCTGCCCGTCTGGGTGACTCCAAAGCCCTGGAGGTGGGCGACTGGGTCATGGCCATCGGCAACCCCTTTGGCCTGGAGGCAACCGTGACCGTGGGGGTGCTGAGCGGCACCGGCCGCACCATCGGGGCCAGCCCTTACGACGACTTCCTGCAAACCGACGCGGCCATCAATCCCGGCAACTCGGGCGGGCCGCTCTTCAACACGGCCGGCGAGGTGGTGGGGATCAACACGGCCATTCTGCCCGCCGGCCAGGGCATCGGCTTTGCGGTGCCCATCAACCTGGCCCGAGAGGTCGTCGAGCAACTCAAGCAGCAGGGCAAGGTGGTGCGCGGCTTCGTGGGCATCGGCATCGCCCCCATCACGGCTGAGGTGCGCGAGAAGCTCAACCTTGCTCCCGACCAGCGGGGCGCCCTGGTGGCCAGCATCATCCCGGGCGGACCGGCCGAGCAAGCCGGAGCCAGGGTTCAGGACGTGGTGACCGGCATCAATGGGCGCGTAGTGGACTCGGATCGCGACCTGCTCAACCAGATCGCGGCGACCCCGGTGGGCTCCACGGCCGAGCTCAACGTCCTGCGCGACGGCAGGCAGGTCACTTTGAAGGTCAGTGTGGCCGAGCGTCCCGAGCAAGTGCGCAACCGGGTGCGGGTTCGCCGCTAAAGTTCGTCGCTTTGGCCGGGCCACCTGACGTGCGGTGAGAAGGTTGTTTCGAACCGCTCCCAAAGTGTTGTGGCACGGGCGATGCGACGAAGCTCAACCGGTTGAGAATTCATCGCACAGTCTATGCGAGGGAGTATAAGGAGCTCGCGCTCTGCATAGCCCAGTCTGACGAACACGCCCAGGGGCGGTAGACAATTCGTCTGCCGGTCGCTGGAAATTTCTCTGGTCGAGCAGGCGTAGCCCCTTCGGGCGCTAAACTCCCGCCCATGCCCCCGCGCCGCCCGCTGACCTCGCACGAGCCTTCCCTGTTCGATTCGCTCTTCGACCCCAAAGCCCCGCTGGCCGCCCGCATGCGGCCTCGCAACCTGGACGAGTACGTGGGCCAGCAGCACCTGGTCGGGCCCGGTAAAATGCTACGCCGGGCCATCGAGCAAGACAACCTGCACAGCTCGATGATCCTGTATGGCCCTCCCGGCACTGGCAAGACAAGTCTTGCCCGGGTCATCTCCCTGCACACCAGGGCCGAGTTCTTCACCCTGAGCGCAGTGCTGTCGGGGGTGGCCGACCTTCGTCGCGAGGTGGCCCGGGCGACCGAGCTCAAGCAGTCGGGACGGCGCAGCATCCTGCTCGTGGATGAGATCCACCGCTTCAACAAGGCCCAGCAAGACGCGTTGCTGCCCCATGTGGAGGATGGAACCATCCTGCTGATCGGTGCCACCACCGAGAATCCGTTCTTCGAGGTGATCGGGGCCCTGGTGAGCCGCAGCCGCATTTTTCGGCTGCAGGCTCTGACCGAGTCCGACCTGGAGGAGATGCTGCGCCGCGCCCTGACCGACGAGCGAGGCTACGGCGGGCGCGGCGTGGAGGCCCAGGAGGAAGCGCTCAGATTTCTGGCCGAGATGGCCGGAGGTGACGCCCGCTCGGCCCTGAACGCGCTGGAGCTGGCTGTGGAATCGGCCCCGGGCGAGCCGGTTACGCTGGAGCGAGCCCAGGAGGCCCTGCAGCGTAAGGCCCTGCGCTATGACGCCAGCGGTGATCAGCACTATGACACTGTCTCAGCCTTCATCAAGTCGGTGCGCGGCTCGGATGTGGACGCTTCGCTCTTCTACCTGGCCCGAATGGTGGAAGCGGGCGAGGATCCCCGGTTCATCATGCGGCGTCTCTTCATCCTGGCCGGCGAGGACATCGGCCTGGCCGACCCCCAGGGAGTCGTGGTCGTGGCCTCATGCGCACGGGCCCTGGAGTGGTGCGGGCTGCCAGAAGCAAAATACCACCTGGCCATGGCCACCGTCTACCTGGCCGCCGCCCCCAAATCCAACAGCATGATGGGTTACTTCGCCGCTGAGGCCGCCGCCCTCGAGCACCCCGACGCCGCCGTGCCTGTCCACCTGCGCGATGCTCACTACAAGGGCGCCGCCCGACTCGGACACGGCAAGGGCTACCGCTACCCGCACGACTTCCCGGGCCACTGGACCGCCCAGCAGTATCTGCCCGACAAGCTTGCCTCCCGGCAGTTTTACCAACCCGGTCCGCTTGGCTACGAGCAAAAGATTGCCCAACGACTTCAGGTCTACCGTCCCTCCCAAGAAGGAAGCATGGGCGGGACGGGTGGAAGATCACCCTAACCAGGATAAAGGAGCCCGCAGCCCTGTACAACATCGCTTCTCGGCTGAACCAGATCCGCCAGGCCATCGACCAGGTGCTCTCGGGCGAAATGAGCCCGGAAGCCTTCCGCGACTTTTTGAACACCACCCACGAAGCTCTGCTCGAAAAAGGGCGCGCCAACCGCGAATGGCTCGAGGAGAGTGGCTACGCCGCCTCGGCGCCGGCCGAGGCCGAGCAGGCCTACGCCGCCATGGACCTCTACGAGGAGGGGATGACCGAAATTCGCCGTTACCTCGACGACCAGAACCCCCAGCACCTCGAGGCCGGTTTCAACCTCTGCAAGGATGGCAACACCAAGATGAACAAAGCCATGACCATCAACCGCGACAGCTACGAGGAGCTGGAAATCAACTTCCAGATGTAGCTCCTGGACCTCACCCGCGAACCGCTTCAGCGGGCTCTATTGCGCCTTTCGCTCCCGATCATGGGAGCGATGTTGCTCGAGACCCTGTTCAATCTACTCAACGCCTTCTGGGTCGGCAAGCTGGGCACGCTGGCCTTTGCCGCCGTCAACCTGGCCAGTTTTACCGTCTGGCTCCTGTTTGCCCTGGCGGCCATCATCACCACCGGAACCAATTCGGTAGTGGCCCAGCGCATCGGAGCCGGCGATCCGATGCAGGCAAGACGGGCCGCCCATGTGGGTATCCTCACCTCCTTCTGCCTGGGCGTGGTGGTGGCCTTTCCCGTGCTGATCTTCTCCGACGACCTGCTGGCCTGGATGGCCGGGAGCACCACGGAGGGCCGCGAGGCGGTCCGCATCGGCACAAGCTATCTGGGCCTGGTCTTCCTCTGGGCCCCCATCCACTGCCTCAACGACACCCTGTCGGCCATCTTTCGAGCGGCAGGCGACACGCGCACCCCTCTGCGAGTCTACGCGGTCGGCTTTGCGGTCAACTTCGTGCTCGATCCTCTGCTGATCTTCGGGCCGGGCCCGTTTCCCCGACTGGAGGTGGTGGGCGCAGCCCTGGCCACCAATCTCTCCTTCACTCTGGTCACAGTCCTCTACGTGACCCGGCTCAAGGACCTCCCTTTCCAACTCGGGCGACGTCCCGGCGAGGATCTGCGCAAGGTGTTCAGCCGCCACTGGCTCTACGAGATCCTGCGCATCGGAATCCCCCCCTCCATTGCGTTTGTAACCTTTTGCCTGGTCTACATGCTGATCGCTCCCATCGTGGGAGCCTTCGGACCAGCGGCCCTGGCCGCGCTGGGCATCGGCCACCGCTGCGAGAGCCTGTCTTACCTGGTCTGCCATGGCCTCTCGCTGGCCGCCATCACCCTGGTGGGCCAGAACATCGGCGCCGGGGAGATGGAGCGAGCTCGCCGGGCGGCCTGGGTGGCGGTGCGCATCGTTATGTTGGCCAGTCTGGGAACAACCACCCTCTACCTGGTGGGAGCCCCCCTGTGGGTGAGCCTGTTCTCGAGCGACCCCGAGGTGCTGGCCGTGGGAGTGCCTTATCTTCACATCATGGCCTTCGCCCAACTGCCCATGGGGGTGGCCATGGTCGTGCAGGGCGCCTTCTCGGGGGCGGGCGTGACCGTTCCGCCCACCATCGTGGCCACCACCTCGGCCCTGCTGCGCGTCCCTCTGGCGCGCTGGTTGGCCCTTACCAACGGGCTGGGGCTGAACAGCATCTGGTGGGCCATCGTGGGCCTCACCACGGTGCAGAGCCTGGTAATGGCCGCCCTGTTCCATGCCGGACTGTGGAGGAAAGGGGCTAAGCGGCTTGAACCGCCCTCCAACCCAATCGGAGGAACGCCATGAAGACCTTGTTCGGCCGCCACTTTCTCAGCTTCGACGAGCTGAATTTTGACGAGATCATGCAGCTGTTTAAGACCGCCGAGTTGCTCAAGGCCGAGACCCGCATGCGCCGCTTCCAGCCTTTGCTGGCCAATCGGACGCTGGGCATGATCTTCGAGCAAACCTCCACTCGCACCAGAGTGAGTTTCGAGGTCGGCATGCGTCAACTGGGCGGGCACGCGCTCTTTTTGTCGGCCAACGACCTCAAGCTGGCCAAAGGGGAGCCCATCTCGGATACCTCTCGGGTGCTCTCGCGCATGCTCGATGCCATCATGGCCCGTATTTTCAGCCAGGCCAACCTGGAGACGCTGGCCGCCTATTCCAGCGTGCCGGTCATCAATGCCATGACCGACATGTATCACCCCTGCCAGGCGCTGGCTGACATCTTCACCATCTGGGAGAAGCGGGGCAAACTGGAAGGGCTCAAGTTCGCCTACCTGGGCGATGGCAACAACGTCTGCCACACGGCCCTGATTAGCTGCGCCAAAGTGGGCATGAACGTCTACAGCGCCAGCCCCGAAGGGCACGATCCCGATCCGGCCGTGGTGGAGCGCTGCCGCGAGTACGCCCGGGCCTGGGGCTCGGAGGTCAAGCTCGTACGCGATCCCAAAGAGGCCTTCCAGGATGCCGACGTCATCTACACCGATGTCTGGCTCAGCCCGGGCCAGCAGGGCAGCGAAGAAGAACGCAAGGCCAGGTTCATGCCCTATCAGGTCAACAATGCGGCCATGAAGCTGGCCCATCCCAAATGCCTGTTCATGCACTGCCTGCCTGCCAAGAGAGAGCTGGAAGTGACCGAAGAGGTCTTCGAAAGCGAGAGCTCGGTGGTCTTCGAGGAGGCCGAGAACCGACTGCACGCGCAGAAAGCGCTGCTGGTTCACTTGATTCCCTAGCTCAAGAGCCCGTCTAAGCCTGGGGCTTCACCGCCAGAGCCACCAGCGAAAGGCCGATGGGCAGCCCCGGACCGAGGACCACAGGAACTTCGGCGTAACAAAGCTGCGTGAGGGCCCAGTTCACGGGTCGGGAAGGGATGCTCATCTCCACGTGCGGCCGGCGCGGCATCAGGGCCACCGCCAGGCGCACCCCGATCACCATCGGCAGCACCAGCATGTTGACGTAGGAGGCGTGCAGCAGCCGGAAACCGGCCCGCTGGACGCGCTCGACCAGCTGGCCTTTGTAGTAGCGGCGCTGGTGCTGCACGATGCGGTCGTGCTCGCCATAAAGCCAGGGCAGGGCCGGGGTGTAGATCAGCAGCGTGCCCGACGGGGCCAGCACCCGGTTCCACTCGCGCAGCGCCCCGTCGTCGTCAGCGATGTGCTCGATGACGTCGAAGGCTGTCACCAGGCCGAAATGCCGGTCGGGGAAGGGCAATTTCTCGGCGCTCGCCTCCTGAACCCGTTGGGCACCCCGCTTGCGACAGTAGTCCAGAGCCTCGGGAAAGGGATCGACCCCGAACGTCTCACCGAACTCCTCCAAGAGCTTGAGGTTGTAGCCCGTGCCGCAGCCCACGTCCAGCACCCGTCCTCGGGGGGCGTGGCGGCGCAAGAGCTCAAAGCACACGGCCCGGCGGCCACGATACCACCACATGTCCTGCTCGATCTCCCAGATCCGATCGTAGGCAATCGCTTCCATCTGGCTACTCCATCCAGCGTTCGTGCCACAGCTGGAACATCAGCATGGTCCAGAGGGGCTTGCGATGATCCACCTTCCCGGCCAGGTGCTGCTGCACCATCCGGCCCAGGAAAGTGGGCTCGAACAGTCCCTGGCGGCGCAGCCGCTCGGGCTCCAGGCAGCGGTCGAGCAGAGGCTTGAGATCGGTTTTGAGCCACCGGGCCACGGGGATGCCGAAGCCTTTCTTGGGGCGCTTGAGAATGCTGGCAGGCAAGCTGTTCTTCATGGCCTGCTTGAGCAGCCATTTGCCATTCATCCCTCGCAGCTTGAGCGGCATGGGAACGCGGGCCAATAGCTCGACCAGAGTGTGGTCCAGGTAGGGCACGCGCCCCTCCAGCGAGACCGCCATGGTGGCCCGATCGAGCTTCACCAGCAGGTCGTCGGGCAGATAGAAGTGGAGATCCAGATGCTGGATGCCGGCGACCAGGTCGAGCCCGGCCAGCTCGGCTCGATGCTCCTCGAGTGGACGCCAGGTGGCCTGGTGAGGCAGGCTGGCCTGAAAAGACGAGGAGTAGAGACGCCGCTTGTCCTCGGTCGTAAATGAGCCCATCCAGTGGAAGTGACGTGGCATCGGGGCCTCGCTGGCGTGCCGAAAGAAGCGCTTGAGCTTGAAGTCGAGGCTCAGGTAGCTGGTCGAGACGGGCATCCGATTGACCACCCAGGAGGCAACTCGCGCCAGGGGCCGGGGCAACCCTGCGGCCACAGCGTGGGCCGGGTAGGTGGGATAACCTGCCAGCAGCTCATCGGCCCCCTCCCCGGTCAGCACCACCGTGACCGACTGACGCGCATAGCGGCTCAGCAGGTAGGTGGGCAGAATGGCGGCGTCGCCGAGTGGCTCGTCGAGCTGGGCCACCACCGGATCGAGCACTTCCAGCGAGGCGCGCGGGTCGAGCAACTCTTCATGGTGCTCGGTGCCCAGCTCCCTGGCCACCAGGCGAGCGTGGGAGGACTCATCGTAAGTGCGATCCTGAAACCCGATGGAGAAGGTCTTGACACGACCGGTGGCCTCGCGGGCCAGGGCGGCCACCGCCGAGGAGTCGATCCCGCCAGACAGGAACACGCCCAGCGGCACCTCGCTGATCAGCATGCGCTGCACCGACTGCTTGAGACTCTGGCGCAGCAGGCGCTGCCAGTCATCCGGCGAGAGGCTGCGGTCTTGCTCGCGCAGCTTCAGCTGCCAGTATCTTTGCACCAGGTTGGTAGCCGGACCGCGCACCAGGTAGTGGGCCGGGGGCAGCTTGGAGATGCCCTCCAGGATGCTCTCGGAAGCGGGCACGTACTCGAAGGTCAGGTACTGATCCAGTGCCACCGGGTTGAGGCTCCTGGCGATCGTAGGCAGCTCGAGCAGGGCCTTCAGCTCACTGGCGAAGGCCACCCCGCCAGGAATTTCGGCCGTGTAGAGGGGCTTGATACCCAGCCGGTCGCGGGCCAGAAAGAGTCGCTCCTTTTTCCGGTCCCAGAGGGCCAGAGCGAACATTCCATTGAGGGCCTCCAGGCACTCCACGCCGCGCTCTTCGTAAAGGTGCACGATCACCTCGCCATCGGCGTGGGTGGCGAAGCGATGACCCCGCTCTTGCAGTCCGGCGCGCAACTCCTGGAAGTTGTAGATCTCCCCATTGAAGACGCTGACCAGATCGCCTGTCTCATTGCGATAGGGCTGGTGGCCACCGGCCACGTCGATGATGCTGAGCCGCTGGATGGCCAGTGCGACCGGTCCCTCGGTAAACAGGCCTTGCTCGTCCGGGCCACGATGATGGATGCGGGCGGCCATGCGGCCCAGGAGCTCGCTCTGGGGAGGGTGTTGGCTGTACCAACCGCAGATCCCACACACGAGCTAGAGCCGCTCCAACAATCTCTGGGCGGGCTCGAACCTCAGGCGGACAGCCTTCTCGGCTTCGCGCCGCGCATCGATGGGCTTGTTCAAGTTGAGATACACGACCGCCAGGTTATAGTGGGCCACCCCGGAGTTGGGCCGCAGCGCCAGGGCTTGCTTCAAGTCCGACAGAGCCCCTCCTGCATCGCCCAGGCCCAGGCGGGCTTGACCGCGACCCAGGTAAGCTCCAAAATCGCTCCGATCCAGCTCAAGTGCACGCGTATAGGCTTCCAACGCCTCTTGCCAGCGCCTTTCGCGCCCCTCCAGCTGTCCCAGCAGCCACCAGGTCAAGGGCGAGCCCGGATCGTCACCCAGTTTCGCTTCCACTTCGGCCCGGGCAGCCTGGGGCCCCTGAGGGAAAGGGTCCGCCAGGGCGGGATTCACCCCGCGGTAAGCTGGCAGCCCCAGTGAGCTGGGCACGTAGAGAACCGCGACGTCGTCGAAGTAGACCAGTGACCAGAGTGGGTCTCTGGCCAGGCGGCCGGCCAACCAGGAATGGGCCTCGGATGGGTCGGTGTAGTGCAGGAGATAAGCACCGATCGAGTACTTACTGGCTACTTCCTCCTGACGGACCGGGTCTTGCAGCGCGTCCAGGTAGTCCTGCATCAAACTGTCGGGGAAGGTGCTCGTCATGCCGTGAATCATGACCGGAGCCTCGCGAAACACCAGATAGCCACCCAGGTGGTAGCTGTTGAATACTGTCCCGGGCACACGGTGGGCGCGCAGGAACTCCAGGGCCCCTTCCGGGTAAAGCCGCCGGGGAATGTCCCGGCGATTCCAGTCTCCCTCGCCGGGCCCGAGCAGCAGGACTCCAAGCAAAGCGATGAGCGCCACCAGGTTGAGAGGCTTGCGATCGGGCAGGGAGGTGCCCCAGGCGTTCGCGACCAGGCCCGTGGTGGCAGATCCAAACTCGCCGACGGCGCGAATGTGACGCGCCGCCGTAAAGAGCATCCCCAGGCAGGCCAGGAGGTGACCCGGACGAAACCGTCCCTGCCTCCAGGCCACCACGAACCCCCCCAGCATGATCAGCACGAAGAGGCCCGGGGGACCGAGCCAGGATTCCAGGGGAATCGGAAGCCACTCGATATTGTTCTCCATCATGGCTTTGCGGGCGAAGGTCTTGTGAACATAGAAAAAGATCTCCCAGCCGCCCGGGCGGACCATCGCGCCCAGAGCCGCGGCCATCAGGGCATAAAAATACAGCCGGCGAAATTTCGAGCCAACCCAGATGGCTCCCAGCACCGCCAGTCCTGCCGCCAGACCCGCGTGAACGTTGGTCCAGAATGCGTAAACGCAAAACATCAAGGCGGGAAGAAAGACACGCTCACTGCGTTCCTGACGCAGCACGAGCCACGTTTGCAGAGCCAGCAACAGGTCGGAAACCAGGTGGGGGCGCAACATGAATCGCCCCTGCACCATCCAGAGCTCCAGGGCCACCAGAAGGACCGTAGCCCAGGGGGCCAGCCCCACCAGACGACAGCCAAGGCAGAGCACCAGGGCCAGCAGTGCCAGCAACAAGGCTTTTGCCACCGCCAGCCCGGGTAAGCCAAAGTGTTGGTAGACCTGCCAGGTGGCCCAGGCAAAGCCCCACTCGTCGTTGAGCCAGTGGGGAGCCTCAAAGAGGTTCGAGCTGGCCAGAAAGGTCTCCTGATGAGGGATCGCTCCGGTGCTGGCGATCTCCCGGCCCATGCGTAGATCGAACCAGAGATCGTAATCCAGGGGGGGACCGAGCGTTCGCAGGAAAACGCAGGCCACCAGCAACCCGATCAAGAGCACTGGAAGGCGCATAAGATGGGGCTTCTCCGAATGACAAAGCCTTCCTGGTGCGCTGTTGACAGCCCGGGGGGCCTTTGCTAGAATGGGCAGGCTTTTGACCAGGGCAGGTCTTTTACTTGCTCCCGGTCGATTCCCAGGAGGAACTCGATGGATACCTACACCGTAAAGACAGAATCGGTGAAGAAAGATTGGTTCATTGTGGACGCCAACGGCCAGACCGTAGGGCGCCTGGCCACCCGCATCGCCGAAGTGCTGATCGGAAAGCACAAGCCCCAATTTTCGACCCACGCCGACGTGGGTGACTTCGTGGTGGTCATCAATGCCGAGAAAGTTCGTTTCACCGGCCGCAAGTGGAGCCAGAAGCTCTATCGCCGCCATACCAACGGTCGCCCGGGCAGCCTGTTCGAAATTCAAGCTGACGAGATGCACCGCAAGTTCCCCACCCGTGTGCTTGAGCTCGCAGTGAAGGGGATGCTCCCCAAGAACAAGCTGCGCACCCCGCGCATGAACAAGTTGAAGATCTACCCCGGAGCCGAGCACCCGCACAAGTCGCAGCAGCCCAAGGCTCTCGAGTATTCGAAAGGTTAGGAAGTAAATCGTGGCCAACCAGAAGTTCTCGATCGGCTCGATCGTCTATGCTGCCACCGGGCGGCGCAAGCGCGCGGTAGCGCGGGTACGCCTGGTCCCCGGCGACGGCCGCATCATCGTCAACGAGCGCACGGTGGAGGACTACTTCACCCGCGCCACCCAGCTGATGCTGATCCGCCAGCCCCTGGAGAGCACCCAGACGTTGACCAAGTTCAACATCCTGGCTCGCGTGCACGGCGGCGGGGTCTCCGGTCAGGCCGGCGCCCTGCGGCACGGCATCTCGCGCGCCCTGGTGGTGTTCGACGAGAATCTGAAGCCCAATCTTCGCCAGGGGGGCTTCCTCACCCGCGACCCGCGCGAGAAAGAGCGCAAGAAGTACGGAAGAAAGCGCGCCCGGCGCGGCTTCCAGTGGACCAAGCGTTAAGCTGAGACGCGAAACGGCCCTGCAAAAGGGCCGTTTTTCTTTGGTCGCGAAGGCCCGGCCATGCGCGTGGTCACCGGCCAGGAAATGGCCCAGATCGATCGTCACACCATCACCGAGCTGGGCCTTCCGGGGCTGGTCTTGATGGAGAACGCAGGGCGAGCGGTCTATCGTGCCGCCCGGCGCGAGTGGCCTAGAGCTCGCACCTTCAGCATCGTGTGTGGTCCGGGAAACAACGGGGGGGATGGCTTTGTGCTGGCCCGCACCTTGCTGCAAAACGGTTTGCTCCCGCGCGTGGCCTTGCTCGGCGATCCGGGGCGTCTGACCGGGGATGCCCTGGCGCACTACGAGCTGCTCTGGAAGTTCGGCTGTCCGGTTGAAACGCTGACCGACTCTGCCTGGCTGGCCGAAGGAGAGGTGGTGGTGGACGCTCTGTTCGGCACCGGCCTGGCCCGACCGCTCGAGGGGCTGGCCCTTCGAGCCGTGGAGGCCTGCCAGGGGCGGCCGGTCCTGGCCATCGACATCCCCTCGGGCATCTGCTCGCGCACCGGCCAGATCCTGGGAGCGGCCGTGCAGGCTCAGCTGACGGTGACCATGGGCCTGCCCAAGCGCGGCCTTCTGCTCCACCCGGGCGCCGCCCACACGGGCCGGCTCGTGGTGGCCGAGATCGGTTTCCCCCCGGCTCTTCTGAGCCAGGCAGGCCAGGGGGAACAGCTGGAACAAGCCCAGATTCGCTCCTGGCTACCGGCTCGCGAACCGACCTCGCACAAAGGCAGCTGCGGACATGCCCTGCTCGTGGCCGGGTCGGATCGCTATCCCGGGGCTGCTTTCCTGGCCACGGAGGGGGCTCTGCGGGCGGGTGCCGGCCTGGTCACCCTGGCGAGCGCCCCCGAAGTGCGAGCCAGGCTTGCCTCCAGGCTCTCCTCGCCCCTGTCTGTGCCCCTTTCGGGCCCCCGCCTTGGCCCCCACGACCGCGACACCTTGCTGGCCCAAAGGGCCTCAGCCTACCTGATCGGTTGTGGGCTCGATCTCGAGCCCGGGGCCGAACAGCTTGTACGCGAGCTGGCTCAAAGCTGGCAGCCTCTGGTGCTGGACGCCGGGGCCTTGCGCGTGGTGGCCGGCCACGGTCCGCTGGGGGAGGGGCGGGTGCTCACCCCCCATCCGGGCGAAATGGCGAGCCTGCTCGAACGTCCCGTAGCCGAGCTGGAGACCGATCGGATCGAAAGCGCCCTGGAGTGTGCCCGGCGCTATCAGTGCATGGTGGTCTTCAAGGGAGCCCCGACCGTGATCGCCGACCAGGGTCAATTCTGGGTGAATCCCACCGGCACCAGCGTGCTGAGCCAGGGGGGCACGGGGGACGTGCTGGCCGGCCTGATCACCGGGCTGCTGGCCCAGGGGCTGGATTGCCAGCGGGCCGCCTGCTGTGGTGTCTACCTGCACGGGCTGGCCGCTCGCCTGGCTGGCCGCCAGATCGGCCCGCGCGGGGTTTACGCCGACGAAATCGCCGCCCGCTTGCCCTGGGCTCTGCGCAAGATACTCAGAGCCAGGACATGAGGGGCGAGTCGTCGTCCATGAGGATGCTTGGAGTCGAGGCCTGAGACAGGGCCATCTCCGGCTGCTCTTCCATCACCGTCAGCTCGCTAGGATCGTCGAGCAGCTTGCTGGCCTCCTCGCGACTGACCAGGCCCACATCCACCATGCGCGACAGATGGCGACCCAGCGTCTGCATGTTCCCCTGGCGCATGGCCTCGTGCAGGCTGGAGGTCTCGCCCCTTCCGATTCCATCGGCCACTTCCTCGTTGCACTCGAGGATCTCAAAGGCGGGGAGCTTGCCTCGGCCATCGGCCCGGGGGACCAGGTACTGGCAGACGACCAGCTTCAAGACCCTGGAAAAGAGGCGCAGCATCCGGTTGTCATTGTTGTTGTAGAAAACTTCCACAATCTGATCTACAGCCCGCACTGCCGAGGGGGCGTCCAGCATGGCCAGCACCAGGTGCCCCCCGGCGGCAGCCTGGATGACCACCTCCACCGTGTCCGGGTCGGGCAGCTCGCCCACAGCCAGAATGTCCGGGTCCTGCAGCACGGCCTGGCGAATCCCGTGGACATAAGTCTCGGTATCCACCCCGACTTCCCGCTGCACCACGGTGGCTTTCTTACTCTCGTGCCAGAACTGGATGGGGGATTCCAGGGTCACCACCCGCACCCGCTGCTGCTCGTTGAGGTGCGAGATCAGCGAGGCGAACGAGTTGATCTTTCCGCAACGCGGGCGTCCTACCAGGAGGATCAGCCCCTGACGCTGGTCGAGCAACTGCTCCAGGACGCTGCCGGAAAGACCGAGTTGAGCAAGCGGAGGAATGTCCGTCCGGATGCGCCGGATGGAAGCTCCCAGGAGCCCCCGCTCTTGATAGACGTGAAAGCGGAATCCTGCTCCATCCATCGCGTAACCAAAGCCGACCTCCATCCCCCGGGCCAGGGCCAGCAGATGCTCCTGATTGAGAACCTGCGAAAGCAGAGCCTGACATTCACGGGGAGAAATGGCGTGCTCGCCAACCGGAACCAGCTCATGGTTGATGCGCAGCATCGGGAACGATCCCCCGTTGAGGTGCAGGAAGGTTCCCCGATGCTTGACCATGACCGAAAGCAACTGTTCCAGGCTGAAACTCAGCTTGGGCTTGCCACTCTTCTCGGCCAATCCCTCTACGGCAGCCGTCAGTCGCTGCAGGGTGGCATTCAACTGCTCGTCGAAACTCAAAACCGATCCCTCAGTTGATGTCGGCTTCCAGCTCTTCCTCTTCGGCACCCGAGTCAGGGTCGGCGCTCAGGACCCGCGAGAGCGTGTCCTGTCCGTCCAGGTTGAGGTGGGGGAAGAAATCGTCGTCCTCGTTCACCCCGCGGGTGACCGAGATCTTTCCTGCCGCAATCTCCCACAGAGCCTGGCTGACCGACTTGCGGGCGTTGGTCTCGGCCAGCACCGGGCTCCCGTCGTTCAACTGCCGCGCCCGCTTGAGAGCCAGCGTCACCAGCGCAAACTTGTTGTCCAGGGCTTCATTGCTCAGCAGCAGGTCGAGATTGGGTTCTACCAGCATCGGGGATCCTCCAGGGACGTTTGGGATTTACGAACCAGCGAGGATACGCCGCGCCGAGTCGAGATTCCTGCAGGAAGGAGGGTATTCAAGCTTGATAGAAATTCTTTCGCCATGCCATCTCAGCCACTGGAGAACCCGATCGGGGAGACCCGGCCCAAGCGCCGCTCAAACCTGCAAGGGTGCGACAAGCCGAGCCGAAAGGCACGCCGGCGTCCCCAGGCTCCGGCAGTCTCGGTCAGCTCCCCTTCGGTAGCCGCGCCCGCGGCCGGCCTCGGCCTGTTGCTGGTGGGAGTGCCCTTCCTGACCATCTGCCTGGCCGCCCCGCACGTGACCGGAGCCGTTGGTCTGGCCGTCTCGGCCACTCTACACGCGGCCTTCGGCCGTTCGGCCTGGCTCCTGCCCTGGCTGGGGCTGGGCTGGAGCCTGCGCCTGTTGGCCCCGGGACTTCTCAAGGGAATGCAGGTGGGTTGGCCGGCTCTGCTGCTCTGGCTCGACCTCACCCTGCTGGCCCAGCGCATGGGGGGACAGGGGGGACAGCTCGGCTACGGGCTCGACCTGCTGCTGGTGCGAGCCCTGGGACCGGCCGGCTCCTGGATCGTCGGGGGCGCCGGGCTGGCCGCAGGCCTGCTCATGGTCTGCCAGATTCCGCTCTCGGACGTGGGCCGCGTGCTGGCCGCGGGGGCGCGCCACCTGGGGCGGGCAGGTTGGAGGGTGCTGCGCACGGTGGGGAGCATGCTGGCCAGCCTCCACCCCGGACCCTGGGCCGAGGAGCCTTCCACCGAGGGCCAACCAGCCGTGGAGGTCTCCGAGGAGGCCCGACCCCTGACCGTCTGGGAGACCACGCCAGGATCCCCTGCCATCAGCGAGGAGGCTTATGAGACCGCAGTGGAGCCCAGCCTGCTCCCGGAGGAGGTCTTCAGTGATGAGGTCGATCTCATCCCCTCGGAAGAGGCCAGCTATCATCCCGAGCCGTCCTTGAGCCAGGAGCCGGAGCTTTTGCCAGAGCCGACTGAAGAGGCTCCTCAGCCTTCTCCCCCGACCGCAGAAGAGAAGCCGGCCCCCAGGCCACCGCGCCCGGCACCCATTCAGAACGGCGTTCTCGAAGATCCTGACGGCCAGTTGCGGCTCTTTCCGGGTCCGCCCCGCCTGCCGACGGCCACCTACAAACTGCCTCCCCTGTCCTTGCTCGACTCGCCCCCGGCCCAGGCGCGACGTCGTCCCGAGGAGGACAAGTCCCAGATCCTCATCGACACCCTGCAAAGCTTTGGCGTGGAAGCCCGGGTCATCCACACCGTGCGCGGTCCAACCGTCACCCGCTACGAGCTGCAGCCTGCCCGGGGCGTCAAGGTGAACCGCTTCACGGCCCTGACCAACGATATCGCGCTGGCCCTGGCGGCCACTGCAGTGCGCATCGAGGCCCCCATCCCGGGCAAGGCCGCCATCGGCATCGAGATCCCCAACCGCTCCACCGACCTGGTGGTGCTGCGCGACATCCTGTCAGCTCAGGTCTTCAGTAAGTCCAACGGGCTCACGCTGGGGCTCGGCCTTGATTTGACCGGACAGCCGGCCGTCACCGACCTGCAAAAGATGCCCCACCTGCTCGTAGCCGGCACCACCGGTTCGGGCAAATCGGTCTGCATCAACACGCTCATCTTGAGCCTGCTCTATCGCTTCACCCCGCGCCAGCTTCAAATGCTGATGATCGATCCCAAGCAGGTCGAGCTATCCATCTATGAGGGGCTTCCTCACCTGGTGGGCTTCTCCAACCAGAAACCGGGCCAGATCGTGGTCGACCCGAAGAAGGCCGCCCTCACCCTCAACCAGGTGGTGGAGCTGATGGAGCAGCGCTACGCCACCTTTGCCGCCCTGCGGGTGCGCAACCTGGCCGAGTTCAACTCCAAGGCACCCGAGCCGCTGCCCTGGGTGGTGGTGATCATCGACGAGCTGGCTGACCTGATGATGGTGGCCTCTAAATCGGTCGAGACCAGCATCTGCCGGCTGGCCCAGAAGGCCCGAGCGGCCGGCATTCACGTGGTGGTGGCCACCCAGCGGCCGTCCACCGACGTGATCACCGGACTGATCAAGGTCAACATCCCCTCCCGCATCGCCTTCGCCGTCACCTCTCAGGTCGACTCGCGGGTCATTCTGGATACCGGTGGGGCCGAGCAACTTCTGGGCAAGGGCGACATGCTGTTCTTGCCGGTGGAGGCATCCGACCCGCGCCGCCTCCAGGGCGCTTACGTCTCCAACGACGAGATTCAACGGGTGGTCGAGTTCTGGAAAGCCCAGGCCCACCCGGAGAACCTGATCGAGCTGGCCATCAACGAAAACGCCGGCCTGGAGGCCGAGGAAGAGGGCGGGGGCGATGAGGACGACGCCCTGCTCCAGCAGGCCCTGGAGGTGGTGCTGCGCACCCAGCAGGCTTCGGCCTCCATGCTCCAGACCGAGCTCAAGGTGGGCTACGCGCGCGCTCGACGAATCCTCACCTTGATGGAGCGCAAGGGCTGGGTCGGCCCGGCCGAGGGCAGCAAGCCGCGCAAGATTCTCTACAGCGGCGGCTGACAGGAATCACGCCCGGTTTAGGGAACTCGCCCTCCTCATGTTGTCTGGAGTGAGGTATTCGTAATGAGTCGTCCTTTCCGATCCGTTGTGGTGGCCGCAGCCCTGTATCTGACGCTACAAAGCCCCTCCTGGGCTCAACCTGCGGTGGCGAAGGTGGTCGAAATCGATGGTCCCAAGATGACCTACGAGCGCAAGTCGGCCACCGCCCTGGCCTTTCCTTTCATGAACACGATGGTGAAGGATGAATACCAGACCGACGCCTCCACCGTGGCGGCTCTGGAGTTTGTCACCGGAGGCCGGGTGGGCATCAACAAAGGCACCCGCATCGAGATCGTCAGCGAAAGCGAGATCAAGGAAGAAGGCAAGCCCGTCGTCAAGCGGATCAAAATTAAGGGCGGGCGGGTCTGGGCCAAGATGTCCAAGCGCAAAGAGCCGCTTGAGATCGAGACGGCCGGCGGAGTCATGGGAATCAAAGGCACCGAATTCGTGATCGCCACCGAAGACAACGGGGCCACCAGCCTGAACGTGCTCGAGGGCGAGGTGGAAGTGACCCCGGTCGGTGGGGGAGAGCCCATCTCGGCAAAGGCGGGCACCAAGGTGGACATCCCCTACCAGCAGGTTCCGTTGGTCAAGCAGTATGACGACCCGGAGGCTCTGCGCGAGGAGATCCTCAACTCAAGTGAGTGGCGAGACTTTCAGAAAGCCATGGACATCGTGCGCACCATCTCGAGCTACAGCTATATCCCGGGCAACATCGGCCTGGGAACCGCCGGCGAGGCCTTCTATTATGCCGGCACCGTCAGCGATTTCATCTCCGACCCCGAGCAGGCCGCCCTGAGCCTGGCCGCCAGCTATGTCCCGGGAGGTGGCTACCTGGGCTACATTCCCCGTAACTCCAAACCAAAGAAACCCGATTTCCCCACCAACCCTGTGCCAGCCAACAACATGACCGTCTCCGGCCCGCCCAGCTTCAGCTGGACCCAGGTCGAGAAGGCCAGAGGCTATCTTTTGCTGCTCAGCCGCGAGGAGCAGATGGGCAACCTCGACTGGGCCACCAAAACCAGCAGCACCAGCGTGAGCTACCCGGCCGAAGCCGCGCCTTTGCCGGCCGGGACCTATTACTGGCGAGTCATGGGACTCGACGACGAGGGCAAGCCGTTGGGGAAGGCCACCCAGAGCGTTTTCGTGACCGAAGGTTGGGGAGCCCCCCCGGTTCCCGACCCTGCGACCTCGCCCGTGCCCGACCCCGCTCCCACGCCTTGAACCTCACCACGCGATGCTGAGTCGGCCCACCCTGGTTCTGGGTTGCGTCTTGCTCGGCGTCACGCTTTCGTTCCTGCCCTGGATGGACCGGTTGGAGCTTTCTCTTTACGACTTCAGAATCGAGTTCATGCAGGAAGAGATGCGGAAGGTGGGGCTGCGCCTTCATCCCGCCATCCAGATGGTGGGGATCGACGATGCGACCGTCGAGCTCGATCTCTATCCGCGCTGGAGCCTCACCAAAGGGGAGCGATGGGGGCCGGACCAGCTGGCCCGGTTGATCGCCCAACTCTCCGGCCGTGGGGCCAGGGGCGTTCTCTATCTTCAAGCCGAGCCCGAACGCTCGGCCAGGGAGAGCAAGAATCGCTGGCGCCTTTCGGATGCGCTGCACATGGTGCAGGAAGGGACAGGGCTCTTGTCCCGAGGGCTGCGTCTGCGCCAGCAAGATGGCAAGTATCTCAGTGACTGGCAGGATCGACTCGCGGGCGATCCGATCCCGGCCTGCTCGGTCGACTTCCTGGCCGACCAGGACGGCGTGGTGCGGCAGGCCTACCTGGCGACTCGTTTACCTGCCAGGGCTCGCCCCGTTCCATCGGGTGCCCTGGTACTCCTGGCCAGGCTGCTCGACGTTCTGCCCGAGGACATCAAGTATGGCCCCGATTGGATCCAGGTCGGCCCTCGCCTGATTCCAACCACACCGGACTACACCCTCAGGATCCGTCCCCTCAACCCGCGCAGCCTCAGTCTTAAGGACCTCAAGGAACAGGAGCTTGAAGGGATCCGGGTCGAGTATCTCGCTCCGGTGTCGGCTGCCCGCTTGCTCGACCTCGAGGATCCCCTCTACCAGCTCATCTCCGGGCGCATCGTCGTGATGGGGAACTTCCAGCATGACGCGACCGAGCAGGTCATGACCAGCTACCACCGGATGAAGGCCATCCAGTTTCAGGCCTGCGTGCTCGACACTCTATTGTCAGAATGGTACCTCCAGTCTCCACCGGCCTGGGCTCAAAGTGTCCTGCTGGTGGCCGGCACCTTTCTGATCGTCGCCCTGGCAGCGCTTCGCCGACCATTGTTCGCATTGCTGACGGTCACAGCCGGAATCGTCCTGCTGCTGGCAGTCAACCTGATCGCCTTCGAGCACGGCACTTATCTCAACCTGGCCCGCCCTCTGGTCGCTCTGATCGCTTCCTCGCTCGCCCTGGTCGCCCTGCAGCTGGTGACACTCATGCGCAGCCTGCGAAAATTCGGGGGCAAGAGTGCCTTCGAAGCGGCCAGAAGCCTGGATGAGTCGGGGCTCAACGTGATCCGAGAGCAAGTGGCCACGATTGTCTTCTGCAACGTGCCCGAGCTGGTCAAGAATCTGGAGAAGGCCGACTCAACCGACTACTTTCGGCGGCGCCAGGAGTTCTCGATGCTGCTCAACGACGTTGCCGTCGAGAACCGGGGCGTGGTGCTGGACTTTCAGGGCGACGCGCCGATGATCGGGTTCAACGCCGAACTGGAAAGGTCCGACCCCCAGCACGCCTACCATGCCGTGCGGGCCTGCCTGGAAATCGTCTCCATGAGCGACAAGCTTCGCCAGCTTTGGTGGGATATCGACGACGACGAGCAGATGGCGATTCGATGCGGCGTGGCCACCGGGCCGGTGGCCATCGGTCAGGTCGGGGCACGCTCGAGCAAACTGGCCTCGGCAGCTATCGGCGACACTACCAACGTGGCAGCCCGACTGTTGGGGGCAGCCAGGCGTCTGAACGTAGAGGTTCTGGTGGCGGAGGAAACCCGCAATCTCTGCCACAATCGATTCCGCTTCGAGGACCTGCCTCCAGTCCTTCTGAAAGGCAAAGCGAAACCGGTTCCCGTAGCCCGGATCAGATTGTCAGAGCTGTGAGAAGCTCGCGCCTCTACCGCACCTTCCTGCCCTTTCTTCTGGCCCTGCTCGGCTGGCTGGCCCGGATCTCCCTGGAGGGGGTTCTTTCTCCTCTGGAAGCCTACCCGTATGATACAGCCTTGAAGTACCTGACCCGACAGGAGCAGGGAGCGAAGATCATCCTGGCCGGGATTGACGACGAAACGCACCAGCAAGGCAAATTCAACCGCTTGGCCCACGCCCAATTCTTGATCAACATGCGCGAGCATGGAGCTCGCGTGGTCTTCCTTGATCTTCTGTTTGACGCCCCCCGCGACGAGGAGATGGATGCTGCACTGACCGAGGCCGTCAACGAGACGGGTCTGGCCGTGCTGGCCTGCACCATCGGACTTCAGACGGTCAAGACCGAAACAGGAGACTCGAAGATGAATCAGCGAGGCACCCTGATCGAAAGCCTGGAGGAGAGTCTTGCAGCAGGCCGAGCACTTCCCGGGCTGATCAATTGCTACAACGACCCGACCGACCAGAAAGTCCGTACCGCCGCGCTGGCCATTCAGTCTCCCGACCTCGATCGCCCCTGGCCGGCGGCCGCCCTGGCAATCTTTGCCCGACTTCATCAACTCAACCTGCGCGACATCGAGTATGACACAGTCAACCACGTCATCCTGGCCCCACCGGACAGCATTCCTGTGGCGGTCCGCGACACCGAGGACTCGACGCGCTACATGCTGCCCATCTACTACCTTCCCCGGGCGACAGGTCCGGACCTGAGTCCTTCCCGGCGCGCGATGCCTGTCATCCCTTACCACGAGTTGATCGACCCCGATAGCCCCGCCCTGAAAGCGGTCAAAGGCGCCGTCGTCATCGTGGGGGACAACACCGATGGCGAGACAGACCTTTATCCGACGCCGGTAGGACCGATGAAAGGGTTCGAAATCCACGCTCAGATCCTGAATACCCTTCTGACCGGCCCGTACGCGCGAGTCCTTCCTGAATGGGTCCAGGGACTGTTAAGCTACCTTCTCAATCTCGCCATTGCCATGGCAATCCTGCGGTCTCGCTCCAAGTGGACCGCCCTGTTCTCGTCCGTGGCCCTGCTCGGGGCGCTGCTGGGCGTCTACGGAGCGCTCTTCAGTCTCGGCAGGCAGACCGGCATCGCCGGCACCACTGGAGGCTACCTGACAACCCTGGTGCTGGCCATCACCGCTCGTCTTCTCCTGACGGCCCAGGTGCTCCAGAGATTCATTCCGCCGGAAGTGGTCAGTGCCGTGATGGCCGCTGGCAGCGCCAGGCCCCGGAACGAGATCGCCACCATCATCGTGACCGATATCCGGGGTTACACCACCCTGTCCGAGACCAGGACACCGGTTCAGATTCTCACGTTGCTCAACGAGTATCACAGCGTCACGGTAGCCATCTACGAAAGGCACGGCGGCCGGGCCCTCACCTACCAGGGAGACGCTCAGATCATCGCATTTCTCCACAAGAAGCAACTCAATCCATCCGCCGCCGCCATTCGGGCGGCCTACGAGATGCAGAAAGCAGTCGATATCCTCCGGGAGCGTTGGGGAATTTTCAATCGCTCCGAATTCGACGTGGGAGCGGCCGTCTGCACCGGACCCCTCACCATCGGGGAGATCGGTACGACCGGCTCCGGCCGAGCCGAGTACACCGTCATCGGCGAAACCGTTCGGATGGCTCATAAGATTCAGTCTCTGAGCCAGATACTCCGCTGCAATGTGTTGATGGACGAGGCCAGTTTCCACGCATCCAAGCTCTCGATGCACGTGGACGAGTTCAAGGATCGCCAATTGGAGGGCATGGACATACCGGTGACCCTTTACGGGCTCCGTTCACTGGCCGTTCCAGGTAAGAAGAGTGCAGTCAGCTTGGGAGTGGAACGTTAGCCTCGCGGCTCGCTCCGAGGAGGCCGAACCCCGGGCGGAGGAGTGGGGAGGATTCTCCTCCGCCCGGGGTCAGTTCTCAGGCGCGTTTGACGCGCTTTGTCGGGACCGCAAGCTAGCCGCTCAGGGGGGGTGAACGGCTGGGCTAGAGCGGTCTGTGCGCGCTGCGGCGCGCACTCGGATCTGGCCAGGGCGCTGGAAGGAGACTCAGCGCCAGGCTCAGACCTTGCCGAGCACCCACAGGCTGCTCAGCATCAGTGCCAGGGAGAGCCCGAAGCAGGCCCCCTCTCTGAGCTCGGTGCAGCGAGCCAGGCGGCCCATCTGATGGAGCAGGCGGCGGAAAGCCCGCTCGAAGTGGCGACGCCGGCGGCGGTCATGACTGCGCGGCATCATCCAGGTCTGAGGGCGGCGAGGGGTGACGGGTTTCCAGGGCAGGTCCAGGGGGATCGTCTGGGTACTCATTGCGGTCTTGTTCCTCCAAGATCGTTCTTTTTTTTGTGTGTGTTCCCAGGGCTGTCTCAGGCGGTCTCGGCGGTCGAAGCAGACGGATGCGGGAAGGACTCCAGCACCGTGCTGCCGGGAAAGATCTCGAGTGCTCGCATCACGAACGCGGCGTGGGGAGTACGCCGGCGCGCAGCGCGCGATCGGTGGGGGGTCGCTGTGCGCCAGTTTTCCTGGGGCACAGTAGTGGTGTTTTGGACAAAAGAAGGCTTAAGAGGTGACATTGCTTGCATCCTCCGAGGAAAAGATCTAGGGAACTGACAGCTCTAGAGGTACTTTCGGATCAGGGCGGTGACCCGACCGAGCAGCTGGAGCGGCTGGCTCTCGGTCACGACGATGTCGGCAAAGTCGGGGTTGTCCGAGCGCAGAATCACTCGCTCTTTCTCGCGCCAGAAACGCTTCACGGTAGCCTCGTCATCGATCAACGCGACCACGATCTCTCCCTGCTGGGCGGTAGGGTGCTTCTCGACCAGAACCAGGTCTCCCGGTTGGATGGCCTCTGCCATACTGCGGCCACGCACGCGCAGCAGAAAGCTCTCTTTGTTGACGCCCAGCCAGTCGCTCCGAATCGGCAGACGATCCTCCACATTTTCAACGGCAGTGATAGGCAAACCGGCCGCCACCTCCCCCAGGAGAGGAATCATCTGGACCTCGTCCTGACCGGGCTGCCCTTCGAGTAGCTGAGGGGTGATCTGGATGGCCCGCGCCTTGGAGTCACGCCGGATGAACCCCTTCTTCTCGAGCGCCTCCAGGTGCCTTTGCACACCCTGAGTGGAGTTGAGGTTGAAGTGGGCCGAGATCTCCCGAATCGACGGGGCGTAACCGCGCTCACGCACAGTGTCGATCAAGAAGCTCAGGATCTCGTCTTGTCGCGCCGTAATCTCTCGGGTCATTTTCGCCTCCAGGTAGTGAACATTTGTTCACTGTCTGAAATTGATTCTAGTGGACAGGCGTTCACCTGTCAAGACCATGTTGGAAATTTTCCAAGATGGCTTCCTGCCGCGGGCTCGATCCCTTCGTGTGCTCGGACAGCGGAGAAGCGGCGGGAGGGCTCCGGGTGCAGGTCGAAAATAGCCCGGACAGAAGTGGCTCAGAGATTTTCTGGCCAGTGGGTAAACCAAGAAAAATGATGTTAATGCGCCAATATCGGGCCGCGAAAGGCCCGGGGGACTAAATCCGCGGTCTGCTCCAAAGGCTCCTGACCCTTCGGGAGCTGTTGGCTGGCTTGCCACGCCTCCCGTGGCTACGCCGCGCATTCCACTGTTTCTGGATCTTTGCCGGACTGCTCTTGATCCTTTCAGTCGAGTTCTGGTCCGCTCCGCCCCCCCTGAAGGTGGGTCAGGTCAGCCCTCGAGACGTCATCGCGCCCCGCACCGTCGAGGTGGAGAACGAGCGCGCGACGCAATCAGCGCGCCAGGAAGCGGCCGAGAAAGTCGAACCCCAATACGCCTACGACCCCATGCCCGAGAAGGTGTCCGAGCGCAAGGTCGAGGATACCTTTGCAGCCCTCAAAAAGATGGCCGCAGCCTACCAGAACCTCCCGACCCAGGAGTCCGATCCTGAGATCGAGCGGCTCAAGAAAGACATCCCTTACCTGCCTAAAAACAGCACCCTGACGGTGCTCCTGATCTCAAGCCCCGAGACTCTTCAGCAGCTGGAAACCACGACCCGCCAGCTGCTCTGGAAGGTTCAACACAACGGCGTGCGCGAGGACCGACTGGCGCAGGCTCGCCAGACCATCGCCTCGGACGCCGAAAAGATGCCTCAACTCGGCCCCGAGCAGGTCTTGGCCGTCACTGAGATCGCCAACGGCTGCCTGCTCTTCAACATGAGTCTGGACATGGAAGCCACCATTCGCGAGCAGCAGGCAGCCATGAACCGGGTCGAGCCGGTCCGCAAGATCATCCAGAAGGGCTATAAGATTGTCGGCAAGGGCGAGATGGTCGCGCCCGAGCACCTGCGCGAGATGCAAGAGCTGGGCCTGCACTCGTCCTGGAACCTGGCCCGTTTCGGGGGCTACGCCCTCCTGGTCATCAGTATGATGACCCTGGTGGCCCTCTATCTGCGTCGGCAACAAAAGGCCATCTATGAATCCGACCGAATGCTGGCCCTGACCGGATTCCTGGTGATCGCGGTGGCGGCCACCACCCGCTCCCTGACCGGCCTCTCCCCCTACCTGGCGCCGGTTGTGACCGCTTCCATCCTTCTGGTCCTGCTGGTGGAAGCACGCCTGGCCCTGATGGTCACTGTCTTCCTGTCAGCACTGACCGGCGTCGAGACTGAAAACCTGGCCGCGGCCACGGTCAGCCTCCTGACCGGTGTCTCGGGTCTACTGGCTGTCTCACGTGCCCAGCAGCGAGCCAGCCTCATCACGGCCTCGCTGGCAGTCGTCTTCACCAATGCCCTGGGAGCGCTTACCTTCAGCCTGATCGCTTCCGACGACCTGAACACAACCTTGAACGCGCTGGCCTTCGCCAGCCTGAACGGGCTGACATCCACTCTGGTGGCCGTGGGCGCCCTGCCGCTGCTGGAGAACCTGTTCGGAATCACCACCAACTTCCGCCTGCTGGAGATCTCCAACCCCAGTGAGCCCCTGCTGCAGAAGCTGCTCAAGGAGGCCCCCGGAACCTACCAGCATTCCATCATGGTCGCCAATCTGGCCGAGTCGGCCGCCCAGGCAGTCGGGGCGGACGCCTTGCTCTGCAAGGTGGGGGCCTATTACCATGACATCGGCAAGATCAAGCGTCCTCGCTTCTTCGTTGAGAACCAGACCGGACAGGACAATCCTCATGATCGACTCAACCCCAACCTGTCCACGCTGATCATCATCTCCCATGTCAAGGATGGTCTGGAGCTCGCCCGCCAGTACAAGCTTCCCGACGTCATCCAACGTTTCATCGCCGAGCATCACGGCACCAGCCTGGTATCCTACTTCTATCATCAGGCCATCAGCCGGTCCACCGAGGCGATCTTCGAGGAAGACTTCCGCTATCATGGCCCCAGGCCGTCTCTGCGCGAGACTGGAATCGTAATGCTCTGCGACGGGATCGAAGCGGCCGCTCGCACCCTGCCATCGCCCACCCCGGAGGCCATCACCGAGCTGGTCCACAAGATGACCCGCCAGTGTCTCGAAGACGGCCAACTCGACGAGTGCGACCTCTCATTCAAGGATATCACCGCAATCCGCGAATCGCTGATTCGCTCTCTCAAGGGCATCTACCACACCCGGATCGAGTATCCCGAGCCCAGCTCGCTGGCTTCACCTCGCAGACAGAACGTTACCAGCCTGCGCAAGAAGGCGTGAGCGATGGCTGCTCTGCAGGTGTGGGTCAATCAGCTCAAAGTCCCTCGCAACGACCGATTTCCCGTTGCGTTCCTGCGTATGGTAACCCGCTATGCGGCTCAGGAGGGTGGCTGTCCGGGCCCGGCTGAGATCAGCCTGACCCTGACCGACGATCCCTCTATTCACCAGCTCAACCGCGACTACCGCGGCATGGACGCTCCCACCGACGTACTGGCCTTCTCCCAGGAGTGCTCGCCCGGCCCCACCCGGGTCCTGGGAGACGTCATCGTCTCGCTGGAAACCGCCCGACGTCAGGCCGCCCACCAGGGCTGCACCCTGCGCCGGGAGGTGGCCTGGCTGATCAGCCACGGCGTTCTGCACCTGCTTGGCTATGACCACCGTGACAATACCGAGCTTACCACTATGCGCGAGCGCGAGCGGGCCGTGCTCGAGCGTCTGGCCCTGGGTCCACTTCCATGAGCGAAATCGGCGAGCAGGTCGAAGCGGATCTCCCTCTGCCGCGTCGACAGGTCTTTTCGCCCCCCCCCGTGGGACAGCGCAAGAATCCTTCCCTGATGAGCAGCCTCGACCATGCCGCCGATGGTCTGGTCTACGCCGTGCGCCGCGAGCGCAACCTCAAGATCCACTTTGTCATGGCGGTGACTGCGCTCTTACTCTGTCTGGGGCTCGATCTGAATGCCCTTCAGCTTCTCTGTGTTGCCTTCGCCATCGTCCTGGTCATCATTACCGAGCTCATCAACACGGCTATCGAGACCATGATCAACTTGATGACCACGGCCCACCACCCGCTCGCCAAAGTGACCAAGGATGTCAGTGCGGGGGCGGTTCTGGTCGCCTCGATCAATGCCCTGGTGGTGGCCTACCTGGTCTTGCTGCCCCCGCTCATGCAGATGCTCAACCGCTCCGAAAGCGTCGTTCTCCGAGTGCAAAAGCACCCGGGCCACGCGGTGGCCCTGGCCATCGCCCTGATCCTGGTGGCCGTGCTCGTCGGCAAAGCCGTAGGCCACCGCGGGACCTTCACCAAGGGCGGTCTCGTCAGCGGTCACGCGGCCCTGGCCTTCGGGGCGGCCACCGCCATCGTGCTGATCACCCGCCAACCTCTGGTCGCCGGGCTGGCCTTGCTCATGTCGGCCCTGGTGGCCCACAGCCGGGTGGAGGCGGGCATCCACCACTGGCGAGAAGTCGCTCTGGGAGCGTTGTGTGGCACCACCCTGAGCCTGGTCGTCTTCTACCTCTTCCAGGTCCTTGGCTACTGATAGCGTACTGCCTGAATTCTGAGTTTCCAGGAACTTTTCAGACATATCCAGTATGCTGACGGCATGAACGTCCAGGTCACAGCAATGCAACCAGCCGCCACCCGCCCCATCAGGGAGGGCTGGGAAGTCAAGGGCCAGCGCTACGGCTCAACCGCCGAGCTGGTGGACAGGGTGCAGCTCGGTGGCCCCGAGCTGGGCATTTATCGTCGCACCGAGCTGGCCCCGCCCAACCGGGTGAAGGGTGGCCTGATCGGCGCGGGTGTCGGTCTGGTGGCCAGCGCTCTGGTCGGCCTGGCCTCGAGCCCCGGCCTGCTGGTAGGCCTGTTGGCGGGCGCAGCCGTGGGCGCTGCCGTGGCACGTCCCCGAGAGATCGAGAAGGCGATCATCGGAACCCTGCAGCGCAATGGTCAGGACTTGACCTTCACTCCGAACAACGACGCCACGCGCACCCTCACGCTGCAACCAGGCACTTCCCTGCCCGGAGCCCTGCAACCCCAAGATCCCAACGGCTTGAGCCTGGACCAGATCCGCCAGTTACCCGAGCTCGGCTGGGCCGTACCCACTCGCGAGGCCCAGATCGAGCGGCTGAAGAAGGAAGAGTTCGACGTTATCGTCATCGGCGGTGGCGCCACCGGCACCGGGACCGCGATGGAGGCCGCTCGCCGCGGCCTCAAGGTGGCCATGCTGGAGGCCTGGGACTTCTCCACCGGCACTTCCAGCCGCAGCACCAAATTGATCCATGGCGGCGTGCGCTACCTTGAGAAAGCTGTCAAGAAGCTTGACAAGGAGCAATACGACCTGGTCCAGGAGGGCCTTCAAGAACGTTCCAGCTTCCTGGAGATGGCCCCCCACCTCACCGACGAGCTGCGCCTCGTAACTCCCTGCTACAAATACTATGAGGTTCCCTATTACTTCGCCGGCCTGTGGCTGTACGACCGCATCGCCGGACAGGCCGGCCTGTCCGCCACCGAGGTGCTATCTGCCAAAGAGGCTGCCAAACAGTTCCCCATGCTCAAAACCGAGGGGTTGAAGGGGGCTATTGCTTACTCTGACGGCGAGTTCAACGATTCACGAATGAACGTGGGTCTGGCTCTCACAGCCGCAGCCCACGGAGCGGCCGTGGCCAACTACACCGAGGTGGTCTCGCTGACCAAGGACTCCAGCGGCAGGGTGGCGGGCCTGGAAGCGCGCGACCAGCGCACGGGCGAGACTTTCTCCATCAAAGGAAAATCCGTGATCAACGCCACCGGTCCCTTCATCGACAAGATCCGCCAGATGGACGACCCCCAGACGCCCGAGCTGGTCGTTCCCAGCGCCGGCACCCATATCTTCGTGCAGAACCTGAAGGTGCCCGAGGGGCTGCTCATCCCCTCGGCCCCCAACGGCTCGGTGGCCTTCTTCAAGCCCTTCGAAGGGGGCACGGTGGTAGGTACTACCGAGGAAAAGACCTCCCTCACCATCGAGCCCAACACCACCCAGCAAGAAGTCGACTATCTGCGCGACCTGGCCAACAGCTATCTGGGCCCCAACCACCAGATTCAGCCCCACGACGTGACCTCGGTCTGGACCGGCATCCGCCCGCTGGTCAAGGACCCGGCCAAGACAAACACCGCAGAGCTTTGCCGCAACCACCTGGTGGACGTCTCCGAGTCGGGGCTGGTCACCATCGGAGGCGGCAAGTGGACCAGCTTTGCCCGCATGGCCCAGGACGTGGTGGACGCCACCATCAAGAGCGCCGGCCTGCCCGACCTGCCCACCCAGCGCGAAGGGGCCCGCATCATCGGAGCCCACGGCTACTCCGAAGGGCTGGCCGCCCGTCTGGCCCAGCACTACGGCCTGGACGCCGAAGTCTCGCTACACCTGGCCAAGAACTACGGCGACCGGGCGATCCAGGTGGCCGACCTGGGTCTCAACCAGCGCCTGCACCCCGACCATCCTTACCTGGAGGGCGAAGTTGTCCACGCGGTGCGCCACGAGATGGCGGTGACTCCGGTGGACGTGCTCTCACGCCGCACCCGCCTCTCCTTCCTGGATGAGGCCGCGGTGAGAACGGTACTCCCGCGCGTGGTCCAGCTGATGGCCAGCGAGGCCGGCTGGGATCAAACTCAGGCCGCCCGGGAGCTCAAGGACTCGGAGGACTACTTCGCTCGCAACGGCCTGGCCGCACTGCAGGCCCCCGTCAAACAGCCTTAGCCGCGTGATGCAAGGTCATTCATCAGCCTGTCAGGCTTTGCCGGCTCGAGCCCAGAGCCTATGGATGTAATGATTCATCTGGATGTACCACCACTCCCAGTCGTGGGCCACGTCATGACCCCACAGGTCGTAGTTGTGCGGGACGTCGATTTGCTCGAGCACGTCGTGGATTCGCTTGGACCAGTGCACGCGCTCCCAGGGACCCTGACCACAGATGACATTGATGGAGCATTTTCTAAGGGCCGCGCGGTGGTCGCGAGAAGCATTGGGCAGGTAAGTGGTGGGGTTCTGCCAGTAACAATTGTCGTCGAAGTAGTTCTCGAAGTACTGGCTCATATCATAAATGCCGCTCATGAAAATGCCCCAGCGGAAGGCATCCGGGTGGCGAAAGAGCGTGTTGGAGGCGTGGAAGGCACCCAGGCTGGCGCCGGCGGTGGCCACCGGTAGCTTCCCGTGGCAGTCCTCATAGATGATCTCCACGAGCTCGCTGGCAATGTAAGCATCGTAGGCTGCCTGGCGAGTCAGACGCTCCTTAACGCTGACCTCGTAGTTGAACCAGCTCTGCCGGTTGATGGAGTCGATGCTGAATACCTTGACGTGACCGGCCTGGATGGGGCCGCTCAGAGCGTCGATCATTCCGTGGCGCTCTAGCTCTTCGAAATCGGCCGAGGCCGTGGGGAAGAATAACAGGGGCACGCCAAAGTGCCCATAAATCGAGACAGGCATCGTCTGGCCCAGAATGCGGCTGTGGGGGAAGAGTTTCTTGACGCGCATGGTTTAGCTCCTCAATGCGAGAGTGGTGGGGAGTGGTCGTTCTTGGCGCTCCTGCCAGCGTTTGCCGGTTGGCAGGTCGTGGTAGGCCTGACGCAGGACGCTCAGCGCCTCGCGTTCGGCCAATGACAGGCACGGGTGCCAGAAGTTCAAAAAGAGCACCAACCGTAACCGGTCGCTGCGGTTCCAGACCTCGTGCACGAATGAATCGTCGAAGACCAGCACCTTGCCTTCCTGCCAGGTGGTCTCCTGGTCGCCCACCCGCAGGCCGCACCCGTCCGGGATCACCATGGCCAGGTGACCGCGCAGGATGCCATTGAGGGGGCCGACGTGAGGAGGGATGACGCTCTGCGGATTGAGAGCCGAGAACAGGATCCACTCCCCGGTCTCAAAGCCGGGCAGTTTCTCGAGGAGAGCCAGAGTTCGCGGGCATCGGGCGGCGTTCACTTCATGACGCTGACCGTAGAGCCACAAAGGGTAGGTGTTCCAGCCGGCCACTGCAGTATCGTATTCGGTCTGGTAAGTTCCAAAGCCGGATCGATCAGCGAGCAGCCCTTCGAGCTCCTCGAGGATAACCGGATAACTCTCCTCCAGCGGGCGGGCCCAATCGAACTGCTCCTTGGGATAGAACCGATGAGCTGGAATGCCAGGCACCAGGTAATACGGACGCTGGTGGGGGTCGCTGGTCTCGGTTCGGGGGAGGGGGGCGGGCTCAAAGAAGACATCCAGGCAGGCGCTGCGCAAGAACATCGAATCCAAGCAGTTGCGAGCCCCGTGGGCGCGCGCTCCAAGGGCAAAGGTAGGGTGGCGGTCCAGAGCCGCGATGGCGTCGGCCAGCTGGCCAGCCTGCCGGAGAGTGAGCTGGCGGGCCATCTCGCACCAGTCGCGGGCCAACCGGTTGGGGTGATTGCTGCCCGAGCGTCCCCAGGTCTGGCTCAGGCCCCAAAAAATCAGGGCGAACAGGGCGGGATGGTAGGAGGCCAGCCGGGCCGCAATTCGGCGCAGCCAGAGAGGCAATCGAAAGGGAGAGCGCTCGATGCCCACCGTGTCGTAACTCGTGCGCATGAGCTCGTCAAAGGTCTTCTCCATAGCGTTCCGGCTGTTCTTGACCAGAGGGGTGCTCCCTTCTCGAGCGCAGCCGCCGCTCGCTCACGAAGACGAGAAGCCCGCCCATTAAGGCGCCCAGGACGGCGAACAGGGGGGCGACGTTGTCTAGCAATCATCACCGGGGGATCCGTGCTCCGAGAGAACCTCACAGCACGCGGATTTCAGAGCCTCGCGAGAATCCGGTGCCAGAATCGCGACGGGTAGCACCGACCAGCAAAAAAAACCCCGCCGTTGCGGGGTTCTCGGTGGTGGGCGAAAAGGGACTCGAACCCCTGACCCCCTGCTTGTAAGGCAGGTGCTCTAACCAACTGAGCTACTCGCCCATGGGCTATCTCGGGAGAGCGAGACAGCGAGGAAAACACTGGTGACCCCAGCGGGGCTCGAACCCGCGATCTTCGGCTTGAAAGGCCGACGTCCTAACCACTAGACCATGGGGCCACGACATCCGACAGGACGAAACCCTCGGAGCCAACCTGGTGGGCCCACCTGGGTTCGAACCAGGGACCAACCGGTTATGAGCCGGCCGCTCTCACCGCTGAGCTATGGGCCCAGGTTCGCCCTATTATAGCGACTGCAGCCCGGACGGTCAATCCTAAGCCGTTGCGGCCACGGCGTTGCGGGCCACCTCCAGCACCCGAGCGTTGAGTGCTTCGGTGGGCAGCGTCACAAGCTCCGACACCGACAACTCCTCGAGGTAGCTGTCGTGCCACTCCATGTCGGTCTCGGTGACAAAGCTCTTCAGGTCGTCGTAGCGCTGGGCCATGTCGCGCAGCAGGGCGACCTTGCGAGCCAGGGACAGCTCCTGAAACTCAAGATGAAACAGGACCAGAGTCTCCACCTTGCCACGCGGAATCACCGGCAGAATGACGATCGGCTTGAGATCCTTGCCGCCCCGGCCAATGTAGCCGGCCCGGGTGCGCACCACCTTCTCCTTAGTGCCCATCAGATGATGCGGATGGTCAGCCCGCGAGCGCAGGTTCCTGGCCGCCCCCAGCTTGGTCAACACCTGCAGGCTGGAGGTGGCCGTGGGCTCGCCCATGGGGCCCAGGCCGCTGACGCGATACTCGGTCACCCCCACGACCTCGCAGATGGCCGGGCTGATGGCCCGCAGCAGCATCAGGTCGCGATAAGGGATGGACTCGAGGGCGACCTTCAGATCGCGCAGTCCGTCGAAGAGCGGACCGACCATCGTCTCCTCCGAACGCGAGATTCCTACGGTAATCGTCTTGGCCTGATGCTTGATGGCATCGATGGGCCGGGCCAGCTCATTGATCGCCGTCGTCAGGTTGGCGATGAGGGTGGCGGCCATCCCCTCGGAGGTCCCCGGGGCATCGAATTCGGCCCGAAACTGGCGCAGCGGTTGGGCCCCGGTAAAGTAGCGAAAGAGCAAGGAGAGTCGAGCCCCTACGTCCACCGAGAGCGAGCTGTTGAAGGCCCCGCGAGCGAGCCGTTCCTGGAACTGACGCCCCAGCGTGATCACCTGGCGCCAGACAGCCGAGCCGGGCGAGCTATCCGGGCGAATGGTCATGTACTTCACCGCCAGGGCCCGAGCAGGACGCAGTTGGGCGGCCCCCTGATCGATGGCCAGCGCGCAATAGTAGCCCCACAGATGCCCTACCAGAGTATTGAGAAGCACGGAAGCGTTCTCGGAGGCCTTGGGCACATAGATCACCCCGGCCGCGTACGACTCGAAAGCATCGAAGCCCTCCGAGCAAATCACGACGGGCACTGACTTATGCGATTTGAAAATAGCTACCTCTTTGACCGCATCCTTGAGGGCCACCAGCGGCAGCCCGGCGGCGCAGATCAGCGTCAGTGGCTCGCTGGAGAGATCGATGTGCTTCTTGTCCTCGATATAGTCTGTGGCGATGGATTTATAGCACAGCTCGCTCAGCTTGATGCGGATCTCGTCGGCGGCGGCCCGAGTTGACCCGCTGCCAACCACCGCCCAGTCGCGCCGGGTGGGGGCCCAGATTTCCGCCAGCCGGCTGACCACTGAATGGTCGGCCAGCACGGACTTCATCAGGTCGGGAAGCTGCAAAAGTGACTCCAGCTCGTGAAAGGCCTCCTCCTGGGCCAACGTGCCCATCAACAGGCCCATCTGGTAGGCCAGCAAGTAGCCGGCAACGACCTGACTGTAGAAGGCCTTGGTGGAGGCTACCGACATCTCGATGTCGCGTCCATCGGAGGTGTAGAGCACCCCGTCCACCTTGTAGACCAGATCGGAGTTACGTCGGTTCACGATGGCCAGCACCGAGGCACCCTTGCCTTTGACCAGATCCACCGTCCGATTCGTATCGGTGGTTGTACCCGACTGCGAGATGGCGATCACCAGGCAACTCGTCATATCTGCCAGCATGGAATAGCCCGAGAGCTCGGTGGCCTTCATGGCCCGTACGTCCACCGAGCCGCCCACCACTCGCTGCATCATCGAGGCCACCGCCTGGCCGGCCACGGCGGCTGTGCCCTGGCCGATCAAGAGAACGTGCTTGAGATCACTTTGCTTGAGCCGCTCGGCCAGCGCTGCCGGGAAGACGTCCTCGCCCAGCCGCATGGTCACGGCCGGGGGGTTCTCTTCCAGAACGAACTTGCCACGCAGGGTCTTGCGTACCGACTCGGGCGACTCGGAGATCTCCTTGAGCAGGAAGTGCTCGAAGGGCCCCCGGTTGATGTCGCGGGTGGTGATCTCGGCCTGCCTGACCTGCTCAGAGGTCAGCTCGAGCTGGTGACCATCGAACGACCAGGCCTCGATGCCCTCGAGATCGTGCAACTTTCTCGCGTCCAACACGAGAACCTGTCCGGCCGTCTCGGGACGGCCGGCTTCACGCTCGGTGGTGCCGTCCATCCGCAAGAAGCGCGAAGTCTGCTCCACCACCCCGTAGAGCTCGGAAGCAAAGGTGTAGCCGTGGGGCCCGATGCCCACGAACAGACTCTGGCCACTCCCCCGCAGGGCCAGGTAGGTGCGATCAGGCTCGTGAGTGGAATGCATCACGACCGCAATGGAGCCCTGGCACTCTTGCATGGCCCGGCAGAAGGCCTGGCGCATGTCGCCCGTCTCGCGAAAATAGGACTCCACAAGCACCGGGATGATCTTGGTATCGGTGGTGATGAGGGGCGAAATGATGCGGCCACTCTCTCGGGCCAGTCGAGCCTGCAGCTCGATATGATTGTCGACGTCCCCGTTGAGGGCGGCCAGAATGCGGGGGGAGCCCTCGCGTGCCTGCTCGCGGTCGCTGCCCGAAGGAACAGTCAACTCATTGACCGGGTGACAGTTGGGCTCACTGATGATCCCGTTGGATGCCCAGCGGGTGTGGCTGAAGAGGTTTGTGCGCACGTCCGGATCGCTCAGTGCCCTCCAGAAGCAGCTGTCTTCTAGAATGGAGTGGGCCAGGGCGGCCACGTTGTCGCCCAGGGCCCCCACCTCCTGGGCCACCTTGAAGGTGAAGATCAAGGCGGTGGGCTCTTCGAGCACCGCGCCATCCACAAAGTCGACTCGATCCAATCGAGAACGCCACTCAGCCTGCCGCCCCTCCTGCTCGAGCCACCCGTGAAAGCGTCGCAGACCATCGCTTTCAGAAAAAGTGACCAGGATGGAGAGGCCCAGAGAATCGCGCCCTCGCACCTCCAGGCGACCGATGTTCTCGAGCACGACCGAGAGCTTCCAGGCCTCGAACCGGGCCTTGAAGTTGTGCTGGTAGGCAGACGGGACCAGCCGGCGCAGGCGCTCAAGTCCGCCCAGAATGTCGCGATCGGCCGTCCAGGCCAGATCGCGAACCCTCACCCAGAGGGCGTTCCAACGCTCCACGACCTCGGTGGAAATCTGTTTGCCCTGTTGCAACACCAGCGTCTGGGTGCGCACCTCCCAGTCGCCCAGGGCCTGGCTGCACTCGGCCAGTAGAGCCTGATGGTTGGCATCATCAAGCAACTCGCGCAGCACGGAGAACTCGCGCAGAGCCGGAGTGCGCTCTTCCAGAGCCAGCAGGGGCGCCTCGAAAGCCTGCGGTCGGAAGGGATCGACCGGCAGGTGGGTCAGCTCCTCCAGGGCAGCACGGTACCCTTTCCAGTCCATCACAGCCTGGCCCGTAGCGTCGTAAAGAATTCCGGCTATTCCGCACATGACGACGTTTCCTCCGCGCGCCTGAAGCCTGGCGCTTGCTGTGTATAGTTGACCCACCCTCGAAATTCCTGTCTGGTGGAAAAGGATCCGCGTGGGACGGGCAGAACCGGCCCGCCCATGGCTCTCGCAATCGGTATCACAGGCCTGGCGCAGTCGGGCAAATCCAGTCTCTTCCAGGCCCTCACGGCCGCCTCCCAGGGCGATGTGGGAGGCAAACGGCTGCCGATGGCCCGCGCCCCCGTGCCCGACGAGCGGCTCGACCGCCTGAGCGCCGTCTTTCATCCCAAGAAGACCACCCCGGCCACGGTCGACTTTCTGGACATGCCGGGCGGATCGGGCACGGGTCTGGGAGATCAGGCCCTTGGCGAGATACGCACCGCAACGGCCCTGGTCGAGGTGGTGCGCTGCTTTCCGCACGGTTATCTGGGCGAGCCCACCCCCCAGAAGGACATGGAAGACTTCGAGCTGGAGATCATGCTGGCTGACCTGAAGATCGTGGAAGGCCGCCTGGAGCGAGCCAAGAAACTCACACCTCCGGAAAAAGCCGTGCTCGAACGCCTGCAGCCACCCCTGGCGGCGGGAGACTTCACCGCTCTTCCCGAGTTTGACGCCGAGGAGCTCAAACTGCTCTCGGGAATGGGCCTGCTCTCGCTCAAACCACGGATCTATTGCGCCAACCTGGCCGAGGATCTGATGGGCAAGAACAGCGAGCACGAGCAGACCGTTCGCGCCATGGCCTCCCGCCGAGGCACCCGGGCCATCGCCACCAGCGCCCTGCTCGAGTCCGAGGTGGCCCAACTCGAAGCCGAGGAGCGCCAGGTCTTCCTGCAGGACCTGGGCATCCAGGAGACCGGCCTCTCCCAGCTCGTACGAGCCAGCTATGAACGGCTGGGCTTGATGACGTTCTTCACGGTGGGCGAGGATGAGTGCCGCGCCTGGACGGTGCGTCAACACGCCCGGGCCCCCGAGGCGGCCGGTGCCATCCACTCCGATCTCGAGCGGGGCTTCATCCGGGCCGAGGTGATCGGCTACGACACCTTTCTGTCCTGCGGCTCGATGGCCGCCGCCAAGGACCAGGGCAAACTGCGAGTGGAAGGCAAGGATTACGAGGTGCACGAGGGGGAAATCGTGCACATCCGTTTCAACGTCTAATGTGCAAGGTTTTTGGTCTTGCAGAACACTTTGGAACCTGCGTGCAAGCACGCGGGCGGCAGCTCGATGCGAGCATGTTCCTGGTGGATGAAGACCCCGCTTGCAAGCACATGAGTCTGCACGCAGGGAGCGGGTCTACGTAGCGGAAATCCTCCTCATGCCCAACAGAGCCCGCTGGTGGCGAACCCTCGACAACGGCAAGATCGAATGTGTCCTTTGTCCCCGCCACTGCAAGCTGGGCGAGGGCCAGCGTGCCTTCTGTTTCGTTCGCCAGAACCAGGGCGGGCAAATGGTGCTGACCACCTATGGACGCAGCACCGGCTTTTGCATCGATCCCATCGAGAAAAAACCGCTCAGCCACTTCTACCCTGGCTCGAGCGTGCTCAGCTTCGGCACCGCTGGCTGCAACCTGGGTTGTCGTTATTGTCAGAACTGGAGCATCTCCAAGGCCAACGAGATCGAAAAGCTTTCCCACACCGCCACGCCGGAAGGCATCGCCCGAGCGGCCCTGCTGCACGGTTGCGAGAGCGTCGCCTTCACCTACAACGACCCGGTGCTGTGGGCCGAGTATGCCATCGACGTGGCTCACGCCTGTCACGCGCTGGGAGTGAAGACCGTGGCGGTGACGGCCGGCTACATCACCCCCGAGGCCCGCGAAGAGTTCTTCCGACCCATGGATGCCGCCAACGTCGACCTGAAAGCCTTCACCGAGCGCTTCTACCACAAGCTCTGCTTCGCCCACCTCGAGCCGGTGCTGGAGACCCTGCTCTTCCTCAAGCACCAGACCAGCGTCTGGTTCGAGATCACCACCCTGATCATCCCCGAGGAGAACGACTCGGAGGAGGAGATCGACCAATTGTGCGACTGGGTAGCGACCCAACTCGGACCGGACGTACCCCTGCATTTCACAGCCTACCATCCCGACTTTATGCTCAAGCGGCCCGCGACCCCCGCCAGCACTCTCAAGCGGGCTCGCCAGCAGGCTCTGGCCAAAGGGCTCCGCTACGTCTACACCGGCAACGTAGTCCATCCCGAGGGTCAGGCCACCTTATGCCCGGGCTGCGGCGGCGCGGTGATTGAGCGCGACGGATACGAGATCGGGGCCTATCGCCTCCGAGATGGACGCTGCACTCAATGCCAGACCGAGATCGCCGGCCGCTTCGGGCCCAGGGCCGGGAACTGGGGATGCAAGCGAATGCCCGTCCGCATCGAGAACTAAAGTGCAAGGCCTTTGGTCTTGCACTTTACAACGCGCTGGAACTGTGTTCCAGCGCGTTCGTCAGATTGTGCTAATGTGCAAAACCAAAGTGCGAGCACATTAGCAGCGCAGCCGAAAGCCCCTCGTAAGATTTCCTACCGCACGCTCATAGATTCAGTCTGGCACGCTGAGACGGCGGGGAGCAGGGCCCCCGCTCCTCTAGACCTCACAGGCTACCAGATTTTGTCCAGCTTGTCGGCATAGTAGTGGAGAGCAGCAGCGTAGGCCAGAATTCGCTCATCCCCGGTCGTCTCGAGCAACTGGGTCAGGAGGATCTCCATGGCCTGCTCGGAGCGACCCAGGTTGTAATAAGCCAGCGCGCTGAATACCTTGAGAGCCCGATCGTCGGGAAATTGCTCGGTGGCCCGGGACAACAGCTCCAACGAATCGTGGTAGCGCCCCAGACAGCGGTAGGTGCTGCCCAGGCCGACATAGGCCCCTCGCAGCTCCTCTCCTTCCAGCCCCTGCTCGATGGCCCGCTCGTAATATTGTACCGCTTCGCTCTCGAGGCCCAGCTTGTCGTGGGTCCAGGCGCACTGATACAAGACCTCCGGGTCATCGACATGCTCCGAGCAGAGAGCGAGGATCCCCTCGAGATCCCCGGCTTCCCGCAGAGTGACGGCTCTCTGCAACACTTCTCTCATTGAAGGAAATTCAGACCCTCCTGACAAACTTTCAAGAACGAGCTATGTACCTGAAACGTTTAGAGCTTTCCGGCTTCAAAACCTTCGCCGACAAGATCGACCTGGAGCTGCCGCGCGGCTTTCTGGCCGTGGTCGGCCCCAACGGCAGCGGCAAGAGCAACCTCACCGACGCGCTACGCTTTTGCCTGGGCGAGCAGAGCCTCAAGGTGCTGCGCGCCAATAAGGCCGAGGAGCTGATCTTCGCCGGCACCAACAACCGCCGTCCCGCCCCCTTTTGCGAAGTGAGCGCGGTATTCGACAACTCCGACGGCCACCTGCCGGTGGACTTCGCTGAGGTTTCCATCACCCGACGCATCGAACGCAGCGGCGACACCAAATACTTCATCAATCGCACGACCTGCCGACTCAAGGATATTCACGAGCTGTTGATGGGGAGCGGTATCGGTCCGGGCTCGTTCTCGGTGCTGGGCGGACGCGAGGTGGATCGGGTGCTCTCCACCGACCCCAGGGAGCGTCGCATGATGCTCGAGGAGACGGCCGGCGTCAACCGCTACCGGTTCCGCAAGCAGGAAGCCGAGCGCCGCCTGCAGCGCACGGCCGCCAACCTGACCAGGCTCAAGGACATCTTGATCGAGGTCGAGCAGCAGTGGGAGGAGAGCAAGAAGCAGCTCGCCCGCTACGAGCGCTACAAGAAAGCCCAGGACGAGTTGAAAGAGCTCGACTGTCAGGTGGCCCACTTCGACTACAGCCAGCTTGAAGGCAAGCGAATCCTCTTACAGGGTCGTGTGGAGGAGTTGGAGGGGGTGGCTACCGCCAGCGCTGCCAGCGAAGCCGAGCTATCGGGCCGACTTGAGCTGCTGCAAGAGAGACGGACCAGTCAGGAAGCCGAGCGCGAGCGCCAGGGCGCCGAGCTGGCCGCCATGCGCGAGGAGTCGGTGGCCAAGAAAGCGGCCTACGATGGGCTCTTCGGACGAGCCCGGGACCTGGAGCACTCGGGCCGGGTGGCCGAAGAGCGCCTGCAGGCGGCTCAAGACCGGTTGACCCTGCGCAGCCACGACCTGGACCGCCTGGGGCGCGAGCGTCCCCGCCTGCTGGCCGAGGTCGCCGAGGCTGAGGAGCGCGTCAAGAGGCTGCGTGCGGAATGGGAAGCGCTCCCCCTCCCGGGCCTGGGTGCCCACGGCGACCTGCGCGCCAAAATGCAGCAACTCGACCAGGAGCTCAGTCGCCTGATGGCCCGGGTCGAGAGCCTGCAGACGCGATTGGATACCGACCAGCGCCGCATGGACGAGATCGAGGCTTTGAGTCTGGCCGCCCTGGGAGAGGCGGGGGAGGCTGTCGACCTGGCTCCTCTGGTGAGCGACGCCGAGGGGCGCCTGAACACAGCCCTGGAAAGGCAAAAGGAGCTGCAGATCGCCTGGACGGCAAGCGAAAAGGACCTGATGGACTCGCGCAACAATCGCAAAGTGCTCGAGAATGAGCGCCGGCCACTGTTCACGCGCTGCACCGAGCTCGAATCCTTCCTGGAGGACCGCAGCGGCATGCCGGCGGCGGTGCGGGCGGTCATGGCCTGGAAGCAGCCTGGCACCGTGGGGCTGGTAGGCGAGTTGATCAAGGTGCGCGAGGGCATGGAAGTGGCCGTGGAGGCCGCCCTGGGCGGGCACATGCACGATGTCATCACGCGTGATCGCAGCACCGCCTCGGGGCTGATCGACCGGCTCAAGCAAGAGCGCATCGGGCGAGTCACCTTCTGGCCCCTGGATCTCTCGCGCAAGGCCGCTCCCAAGCCCGAGCTGCCCTCGCGCCAGGGGGTGGTGGGGCTCGCCCTGGAGCTGATCGGCTACCCCAAAGAGATCTTGCCGGTCCTGGAGGAAATGCTTGGGCGCACGGTCTTCATGGAGGACCTGCCCTCGGCCCTGGCCCTCTACGACCGTGGCTTCGGGCGCAGACCTCACCTGGTCACTCTGCAGGGTGAATATCTCTCCCCCAGCGGCGCCCTGACAGGCGGCAGCCTGGCTCAGAACCGTTCCAACCTCCTCAGCCGCAGGCGCCAGTTGGAAGATGCTCGGACCGCTCTCACCGGGCTGGAAAGGCGACTGCAAGAGCAGCAAGAGCGCGAGGAGCACGTCCAGAAGTTGCGCTATGAGTTAGAGCGCCAGAAAGCCCTGTTGGACGAAGAGGTCCGCAAGCTGCGCCAGGAGGTGGGGGACCTGACCGCCCAGCAGCGCCGCCACGAGGCTGACCAGGAGCGTTCCACCAGGGCCCTTGAGAAGCTCGAAGCCGAGCGCGCTGAGCTTGTGCGGCGTGGCGAGCAGTGGGCCGCCGAGCTGACCCGGTCGGATGTCGACCGTGATCTTCTGCAGGCCGAGCAAGAGAAAACCCGCGAGCTTCAGGCCCAGAACCAGGAAGAGGAGGCGCGCCGTCAGGTGGCCCGCGAGCGCATGCAGCAACAGGTGCTCGAAGCCGAGCTCGACCTTCAGCGCTGCCAGCAGAAACAGCAAGAGCTCGATCGTGAACTGGCCTCCATTAAGGCTCGCACCGACGAGCTGGCAGCCGACCAGGCCCAGGCGAGAGCCGAGCAAGAGCGCTGCTTGCAGGCCCGTCAGGACCTGGAGACGGAAGGCGCCCAGTTGCAGCAAGACCTGGCCCGCCTGGAGGTGGAGCTGGCCTCCCGCTCCACGGCCCTGGAAGAGCTGAAGAGCTCGCTGGCTGCGGTGGACCGCGAACTGGGCGAGCTGAAGAAGCAGCATCACGAGGTGGCAGCAAGCGCCGCTGAGCAGGGTCGCAAACTGCACTCGCTGCAGGTGGACTTGGCCGGAGTGCAGGCCAGGGCCGAGGAGGCGTTGGCCCGGGTGGAGGAGCTGGGGCTCAGTCTGGACGTGCCGCCCGAGCTCCCTGAAGGGATCGACCTGGACAAGATCCGCACTCAGGCCCAGCGGGTCAAGAGCTACCTGGAGAACTTCGGCAGCGTCAACCTGGGCGCCCGGGAGGACTTCGAACGCCTGCAGGGCCGCCAGGCAGACCTGACCACCCAGATCGCCGACCTGGAGGAAGGTTCGGCCAGCCTGCGCCAGATCATGGCCGAGATGGATGCGGCCACCGTGGAGCAGTTCCAGGCCTCGTTCACGGCCGTCAACGATACCTTCAGCCGCATGTACACTGAGCTCTTCGGAGGCGGCTCGGCTCAGCTCGAGCTGACGAACCCGGCCGACGTGCTCGAGTCGGGAGTGGAGATCGTGGCCCGCCCTCCGGGTAAGAAAGTGCAGAACCTGACCTTGATGTCCTCGGGCGAGCGGGCCCTGTCGGCCATCGCCTTCCTGCTGGCCCTGCTGGCCCACCGCCCCAGTCCGATCGTCATCTTAGACGAGCTAGACGCCCCTCTGGACGACTCCAACGTGGAGAAGGTGGCCGCTCGCCTGCTCGAGTTCTCGACCTCCTCGCAGTTTCTCTGCATTACCCATAACCGCAAGACGATGGAGTTCGCAGACCGGCTCTACGGCGTGACCATGGAAGAGCCTGGCGTGAGCCGCATGCTGACCGTGACCCTGAGCGGCCAGCCGGTCAGCGAGCCCCAGCCGGTTCAGGAGGTGACAGCGTGAGCCGGTTAGCCGAGCTGACCAGCAACGGCGTGTTTCGCCTGATGGTCAGTCTGCCCAAGAACCGGGTCGACATGGCCCTGGCGGCGGTCGAGGCGGGGGCAGAGATCCTGAAGGTCCACCTCAACTGCCACCACTTCGCCTCGGATACCCGGTTCGGTAGCTGGCGGGACGAAAAGCCAGTGCTGCGTGAGATTCTAGACGCGGTCAGGGTGCCGGTAGGGATCGTAACCGGCGAGGAAACCCAGCCGACGGCTGCCGAGTGGGCCGAGCTTTCTGGCTTCGGATTCGACTTCTGGGATCTTTTCGCGCGCTACACCGCACCCGGCTGCTTCGACGTACCCGGCCTGGGTCGCATGGTAGCCGTGGACGACAGCTGGACAGGGGAGATGGTGCAGGACATGGTCAAGCTGGGTGTGGACGTGTTCGAAGCCTCCATCATCCCTCGCACTCAATATCGCACCCCACTCAATCTGGTCGACCTGACCCGCTACGCCGCCCTGGGCCGGGCTGCCAGGGTGCCCATCATGGTGCCGAGCCAGAAAGCCCTGCGCCCGGATGAGGTGGGCTGGTTGCGCCGGGTTGGGGCCAGCGGTGTCACCATCGGGGCCATTGTCACCGGGCTCGAGCCGGACGGCCTGAGGGCCGCCACTGCGAGCTTCCGAGCCGCCATCGACGCGCTGGGCTGAGCCTTGTCCATCCTCCTCGTCCCCCTGGACGATCGCCCCTGCTGCACCCAGTTCGTCCAGAGACTGGCCGCCATGTCCGGGAGAGAGCTGATCCTCCCCGACCGACTGGGCAACTTTCTGAGGCCGGGCGACCCCGAGACCATGCTGGCAGCCATGGCCGAGCCCCACGAAGCCTTCCTGGTCTCCCTGGACATGGTAGCCTGGGGGGGACTGATCGCCTCCAGGGCTCAAGCCGAGCCCCTGAAGAGCGCACTCGGGCGTCTGCAAAAAGCCGCCCTGCTTCCCCGAGGAAGGCCTGCGCTCGCCTTTCAGTCCATCATGCGAACGGCGCCTACCCAGACCAGTCGCGAAGAGGTCGAATTGGCCGAGAGGCTGGTCGAGCTCTCGGTGCTGACGGCTCGCCGAGATCCTCGTGCGGACTCTTTGCGCGCGAGCTTCCCACCAACCTACCTGGAAGACTATCTGACTCGCCGCAAGCAAGCTCACCAGCTCAATCGCCTGGCCATCGAGCAGGCTCGTCAGGGTAGCTGGACCGGGCTTCTTCTGGGTATCGACGACAGCCGGACAGAGGGCTGGAATGTTCTGGAAACTCGAGAGCTGGAGCCTCTTCTTCCGCCCAACGCCAGCCTGGCACCGGGCACCGACGAGATGGGAATGCTGCTCCTGACCAGACTGATCAGACCGACCAGGCCTATCGAGGTGCGATGGTTCCCGGAAGATGCCGCCCTCCGAGTAGGACGCTACGAGGACCGTTCTCTGCATGCCGTGGTGCAGGCCCAGGCTCGCGCAGCGGGAGTGTCCCTGGGACAGTCCGCGCGCCAGCTCTGGGTCTACGGGCCCCTGGGGGAACAGGGTGAGGCCTGCGAGCAACCCCCAGTGGGGCCGGAACGGGCAGAAGCCCTGATCGCCGAGCTCAAAGTCGCCCTCGACCAGGGCCTGGAGGTGGGCCTGGCGGACGTCGCCCACGCCAACGGGGGCGACCTGAGGCTGCTCGAGGCCCTGGTGAGCTCGGGCCTGGCCCCGGGACTGATAGGCTACGCTGCCTGGAACACAGCCGGAAACACGCTGGGAACCGTGCTGGCAACCCTGGCCTGCTGGCCAGACCAACCCTCGCCCAGCCAGGAAGTCGTGCGGCAGAATTTTCTCCTGGAGAGATTGCTCGACGACGGCTACTACCAGGCCGAAGTTCGTCACCAGGGTGGCCTGGCAGGCCTGAAAGATGTACCCCAATCAGTATCAGGGTCCATCAAGCGTGAGTTGGACAGTCGCTTGAACCGACTGATCGCCGCCGGCTTTCGTCCTGCAAAACTCGAGGTTGAGCTTCCCTGGGCACGGACGTTTGAGGTCCGTCTTCAGATCGCCTGACCGCCGAAAGACTCAGCAGCTTACTCTTCACGGACTGATTGGTCAGACCAGGCGGAGAACCAATAGGTCTCCCCATCACTTCTCAATTCAAGAGGCCCATCGCGATCGAGATCCCAGAGCCCCGTGGGCAATTGCACCTGGCTGCCCTCGAGCTGAAAGGTAGCCTTTTTACGCCAGCCCCACTGCAATCGACCAGCCTGGATGAGCAGGCTGGAGGGCTCGCTGATCAAGCGAATGGGCCCCAACCTGCGCTGCTCATGCTCCAGGCTATCCAGACTGATCTCCATATCGGGCCGAGCCACCCCCTGATCGCGCAGAAGCTCGTGCGAGGCAGCTTCAAGACGAACGCTTTCCCTGATCAACAAATGCCTTCCCTCCACGGTCAGCCAGACCACCGCCCCCTGAGGCAGGGAGGCGTGACGAATGGTCAGAGTCTTCTCTATCTGACCCACCTGAAGAGTCAGACTCCCCAACGAACAGACCAGGCAGACCAGGCCCATCGCTCGCCTGGACGGCCACAACAAAAGTCCCATACCGACCGCGTAAAGGAGCCAGAAAGCAAGACCGGGCGTGGGAAGCGAAAGGGGAGGGAGAAGGCGGGCCAGATACTTGGGGAGGGTGATCAAGAGGTCCAATCCAAGCTGCGTGAGCCCGATCAAAGGAGCCGCCAGCCGACTATCCAGACCGATCAAACCCGAAGTCAAGAAACCGAGGGGAAGGAGGGCCTCGGCCAGGGGCGCCAGCAGCAGGTTGGCCGGAAGCGTGGCCGGGGGGAGTTGGTGGAAAGAGTGAAGGAGGAGGGGAGTGACCGGGAGGCAGGCAGCTAAAGTGAGGGAGGCGGCCCGAGAGATCCAGTTCAGGACGCGATTTCGAAAGACATATGTGAGGGAGGACCCGTAAGCGAGCAAACCCAGGACGGCTGAAAAGCTGAGCTGGAATCCGAGGTCGGCCCAGACCCCCGGGTCGACCAGAGTGCAGGCCAGAGTGGTGAGCAGGAAGGTCTGCCAACCGTCCGAGCGGCGCCCGATGGCCTGAGCCAGGAGAGCAAAAAGAGCCATGAGGGTGGCCCGCACGATGGAAGGGGAGGCACCGGCCAGGAGACAGTAAAAGGTTACCGCGCCGGCGGCCGGCCAGGCCAGCCGGTTGGGGCTGTAACCGAGCCTGCGGCCGGGCCAAAAAATGAGGGAGGTCACAATCGCCACGTTCAGGCCCGAAGCGGCTAACAGGTGGCTCAGACCGACCGCCCGAAAATCTTGCTCGACCTCACCTGGTAGCTCACCCGTCTCACCCAGCAATATACCCGCCAGCAGGCCTCGCTGGGCCTGGGAGTAATGCGGTCTTATACCTTGCAGCAAGCTTAACCGCAGGCGACAGGCCATCTGCCAGGGGTCCCATCCTTCCGGAGGACCGAGCCGATCGCAATCGGCCGGCGAGAGCCTGAGTTGATGGTGGATCCCCCTCCGGGCGGCCCAGGCTCGGGAGTCGAATGCCCCGGGATAGGCTGCGCTGGCCAGTGGTCGCAGGCGGCCCGTCAGTCGCCACCTCTCCCCGGGTGCCACTTCAGGCAGGAACTCGGCCGGCCCGCCCACTTCCACCAGAACCCGAAATGACCCCAGTCGCGGCCGGCCCTCCACCCGCTCAACCTGAAAGGGGAAACGAACTTTTCCGCTATTGCTGCGTCCCGGCTCCAGCACCTGACCGCTGCAGTCGAGCTCAACGCCCTCGCAACCAGATACCGGATCGTGGGCGCGAGCTCGCGCCGCGAAACTCTCCCGCGCGTATCCCAAAGTGGCAAAGGCGATCAGGAGCAGCACGGCCCTTGCCTGGCGCCGCAGCCAGGCCTGATCGGATCCGGCCGCAAGAATCGCCAGACAACCAGAACCAGCCATCAATCCAGTGAAAGAAACCAGTGCGACCGGTCCCCGTGAGACCAGCAGCACCCCGATGACAGACCCCAGGCAAGCCCAGAAAACCTGGCGTTGAATCAGTCCCTGCACACCCTCATGGTGATGCGCGATTGTTAACCGGAGACTGCCAACCCCTTACCGTACTGTTGAGGACTTGTAACCAGATGATGAACCCGCTTCCAGGTCGGCTCAGTCAGGCACGAGCAGCACCTTGAGGACACCAGGGTTGGCTGCCCTTTGAAAGGCTTTGAGACCTTCCCGTAATGGAAAGGTGTGGTCGACCAGGGGGTCGACCGTGACCTGACCCGTTGCCAGCGCCTCGATTGCCGGCCGGAAGGGACCGCAGCGAGAGCCCTGCAGACGGATCTCTTTGACCATCAAGCCAGAGGCCTGCAGAGGGGAGGGCTCCAGCCAGCTGGACTTGAGCACCACGGTTCCGAGCGGACGAACAAGCTCGAGTGCCCGGTCAAGAAGGCAAGGAGCCCCGCTGCACTCCACCACCAGATCAAAGCTATCCGGCTCGAGTTGATCGCTGCTGCCCACCCACGGCAAACCCAGCGCCTCCAACAGTGCTTGCTTGGAAGGACGACGACTGAGAACCGTTACATCAGGGAGCAATTGAGCCACAAGCAGGCCCAGCCGCCCGTCCCCCAGCACCAGCGAACGCCCTCCGGTCTCAACCTGCTCAAAGAGGCGCAAGGCTGCCGCCAGCGGCTCCACAAAGACCGCCTGCTGATCGCTCACCCCGGGAGGCAACTCGTGCAGGTTCTCGCGCGGAATGGCCACCTTCTGGGCGAATGCCCCGTTCTTGCCCCGGATGCCCAGCACTTTGCGTTCGGGGCAATGATTTCCGAGGCCCGAACGGCACTGGGGGCAGAGCTTGCAGGAGCAGTTGATCTCGGCCACCACGCGACGACCCTCAACCTGGCCAACGAGCTCGTGGCCCGGAATACCGCGAAAACCAGCGTATCCACCCAGCAGGTGCAGATCGGTGCCGCAAATGCCCGCCCGCAGAACTTCGACCACCACCTCACCCTGACCGGGGACCGGGTCCGGGCAATCAGGCCGAAACTCCAGTACTCCGTTCTCCAGCCACAGCGCTTGCAGCTACAAACTCCTCTGCCAGAGAGCCAGCAGCTGCCCGGCCATCAGGACGGATGCAAGAGCTGCGACCAGCCAGACCAACCAGCCTGCCGAGGCCGATCTGGAGGCGGGGCGCTCGGCGGAATAAGTCACCTCCTGGACAGGCCGAGGATTCTGCTCCATCAGCTGCAAACGCTGAAAAAGCTGCTGATTGAAGCGCTCAAACCCCTGAGCCATGCCCTCCCAGCGCCCGGCCTGAGTGCGAGCCGCGATCAACTCTTGAGTGCGCTCCTCACAACGGTCGCGCTCCTTCTGCAACTCCTCGCGCAGGCGGTCGAGCTCGACCCGGATGTATTCACTCAACTCGGGTGCGCTGACGGGCGCCTCCTCGCTGGGCGCAGCGGGAGGGAGTGGAGGCTCCAGGTCGGCACCCACGGCCGCGCAGGCGACCCGCAGGGAACGTGGCTCCACCAGATAGACGAAACCGGTGCGAGTGCGGACCTTCCGGCTCTCTACTTTCCTTGCCTTAACCAGCCTTCGAATGGTTTGCTCGCTCTTGTCCACCGCCAGGGCGGCCTCTCGCAGCGTCAGATAACCACCGGTATCCAGCATGGTCTGCCCGGTCGGGTCGAGCTCCACCGGAGTAACCAGACTATCTACGGCCTCCTGCTCCCCGGAATCCATGTCATTGACTTCAGTGATTTCGGTCATCGTGGCGACCATCGCGCTTCGCCTCCTAGAAAACTACTCAAGCTAGTCTTGGATGAATAGCAAGAATATCCTTCAAGTACCCGAGGTGAAAAGGCGGGGCCCCTTTCGTGACTTATCACAGACAGGAAAACCACCAGAAAGCAAGAAACCAAGACTTTGTGAGAAACTTCACAAAGTCGTCCCCAGGCCGATTTGAGGCCCGTTTCAGGGTCCGAACAGCGAGTTTTCTTTGATGCCCGCCGTGCACACTCGATCCAATGAGTTGGCCCAGGAGGCCCGCAAGCATATGCCGGGCGGCGTCAACAGCCCGGTGCGTGCTTTTCGGGCCGTCGGCGGCGAACCCATCCTCTTCTCCTCGGCCCGAGGCTGCCGACTACTCGATGTGGACGGCAACGAGTACATCGACCTGGTGGGCTCGTGGGGTCCCATGATCTTAGGCCACGCCTACCCGCAGGTGGTCCAGGCGGTGCAGGAAGCCGCCTCTCGAGGACTTTCCTTCGGAGCCACCACCGAGGGAGAGATCCGTCTGGCCGAAACAGTCAAGCAGTTGGTCCCCTCCATCGAGCTTTTTCGCCTGGTGAACTCGGGTACCGAGGCCTGCATGAGCGCCCTTCGGGTGGCTCGCGGATTCACCGGTCGCGATCGCATCGTCAAGTTCGCCGGCTGCTATCACGGACACAGCGATTCCCTCCTGGTGAAGGCCGGCTCTGGCGCCCTCACGCTGGGCGTCCCCGACAGCAGTGGAATCCCATCGGATATCGCGCGCAACACCCTGACCCTGCGATTCAATGACCCCGACGCCGTGCGCGACCTGTTTGCCGACGAGGGGGACAGCATCGCTGCCGTCATCCTCGAGCCGGTCGTAGGCAACATGGGTGTGGTTCCACCCGACCAGGGCTTCCTTCAGCTCCTGCGCGAGGAAACTCAACGCAGCGGAGCCCTGCTGGTCTTCGACGAGGTGATGACCGGTTTTCGACTGGCCCCCGGCGGGGCCCAAGAGCTCTATCAGATCACTCCCGACTTAACCTGCCTGGGTAAGATCCTGGGCGGGGGGCTTCCGCTGGCGGGCTACGGGGGCCGCCGCGACATCATGGAGGTGGTGGCCCCGCTCGGTCCCGTTTACCAGGCCGGCACCCTGTCCGGAAACCCGGTGGCCGTAGCTGCCGGACTGGCGATGCTGAAAAAATTAGGCAATTCACCCGGCCTGCACGATAGCCTGGACAACAAAGGGCGCTTGCTGGAGGAGGGGCTGCAGGCCGCCATAGCTCAATACCAGGCTCCTGCCCGCGTGCAACGCGTGGGATCCATGCTGACGATTTTCTTTACCACCGCCGCGGTGACCAACTTCGATGCCGCCCAGACCTGCCGCACCGACCTGTTCGCCGCCTTCTTCCAGGGAATGCTGGCGCAGGGAATCTATCTACCACCCTCGCAGTTCGAGGCGGCCTTCTTGTCCACCGCCCACACCCGCGAGGATATCCAGCAGATCGTGGAAGCCGCCACGCGCGTCCTGGCCGACCTGAAGGCCTGAGGAAGGAGCCATCGTGGTCATTGCGCCCCTGAAAGAACTCGAGGAGGATCTCCAACGTGTCGAGGGCGTCGTTCTCGAGTTGCTGCAACGACGCGGGGGCGCCGTCCGATTGCCGGCCGAGCTGATGTTCAAGAGCGGAGGCAAACGCCTGCGCCCTGCTCTTGTGCTGCTCAGCTCGCGAATTCTGGGCCAGCGCCCCGATTCGGCCGTCAAGATCGGGGCCGCTGTCGAGATGGTTCACGGCGCGTCTCTGCTCCATGACGACGTCATCGACGGCACCTTCATGCGCCGTGGTCAGCCAACCTTGAACGCCCTGGAGGGAAACCGTTTCACGGTGCTTCTGGGTGACTTCCTGCTCTGTGAATCGCTGCTGGCTGTCTCCGACCTCAACCAGGTCGTGCTGGTGCAGGTCGTCAGCGAGTCGGTGGCCCTGATGACCCTGGGCCAGTTGCTCGAATTGGCCCACCAGGGAGACCCCTTTCTGGCCGAAGCTGACTACCTGCGCATCGTGGAAGGCAAGACCGCCTCCCTGATGTCCTGTGCCTGCAAGCTTGGAGCCCTGCTGGGCGGGGCCAGTCCCGACCAGGCGGCTGCCCTGGGCGATTTCGGGCTGAACCTGGGCATCGCGTTCCAGATCGTGGACGATGTGCTCGACTTTTGGGGTGACCCCAAAGTGCTGGGCAAGCCGGTGGGATCGGACCTGGGCGAGAAAAAGTTCACTCTTCCCTTCCTGGTCGCCATGCAGAGCAGTGAAGAGCGCGAGCGGGGGCGCATCGAGGCCCTGGTGACCAACGGCAAGCTCGCCAACGGCAGCGTCCAGGAGGTGGTCAGCTGGATGGATTGTCACCAGGCGCGCCCGCGTGCATTGGAGCTCGCGCGCGGCTATGCAGACCTGGCCAGGCAAGCTCTGGGCCGGATTCCGGCAGGGCCTGCTCGCCTGGCCCTGGAAGAGGTGCTGCACTACGTTCTGGAGCGGGATCTATAAATGGAATACGCCTATGTAGCCCTTTTCCTGTTGGGCGGGCTGGCCTTCGTAGGGGCCACCCTGACCCTGAACCGCTTCGTAACCTCTCCCCACCGCCCCAGTGCCTCCAAGTTGCTCGCTTACGAGTGCGGCGAGCCCCCCATCGGCGAGGCCTGGGTTCAGTACAACGCGCGCTACTACCTGTTCGCGATGATGTTCGTGCTCTTCGACGTGGAGGCCGCCTTCGTCATTCCGTGGGCGGTCGGATTCAAGACCATGAGCCTGGACCTGGGCATCTTGCCGCTACTCGAAATGCTCATTTTTCTCAGCTTACTGGCCCTGGCGCTGGTCTACGCATGGAGAAAGGGGGCCCTTGAATGGGTTTGATCGACAAAATCCCGGCCTACGTGGAGAAAACGCCCGGCGGTGGAGTCTTGATGACTCCCCTCAACTGGGTGGTCAACAACGTAAAAGCCAGCTCCCTGTGGTACATGCTCTTCGGCCTGGCTTGCTGCGCCATCGAATTGATGGCCACGGGTGCCTCGCGCTACGACTTTGACCGCCTGGGCATGATTTTTCGCGCCACTCCGCGCCAAACCGACCTGATGATCGTAGCCGGCACGCTCACCCTGAAGATGGCACCGCGGGTCAAGTTGCTCTACGAGCAGATGCCCGATCCCAAGTATGTCATCGCCATGGGCGGCTGCACCGTCTATGGTGGCCCCTTCTACCACGACGGTTACTCGGTGCTCAAGGGGGTCGACAAGATCATCCCCGTTGACATCCACGTCGCTGGCTGCCCGCCCCGCCCCGAAGCTCTCTTGCACGGCTGCCTCGAGCTGCAAAACCTCATCAAGACCGAGAAGCTCGGTCACAAACGCGACCGTCCCGGCCTTCGCCACCTGACCGCGGGCACCGTTCGCCCCTCGGGCCTGGTCGTGCCCGACTCGATGCGTGTCGTCCAGAACTCATGAAACGGGCAGATTTCCTCAAGAAGCTCCAGGAGCGCTGGCCCGAATCCATCCAGGATGAGCGCAACGAAAACGGGCTGGAGGTGCCTGCTCAGGCGATTCCTGAAGCACTGGCCTATCTCAGGGACGACCCGGAAACGCGGATGAACTACCTCGACTTCATCACGGCCGTCGACTACCCACCCGATACCATGCACGTGATCTACTCTCTGTATAGCCTGGATAAGCAGCACCGAGTCCAGCTAAAAGTGAAGCTCGACCGCTTCCACCCCACTCTTGCCACCGCCTCCCACCTGTGGACCAACGCCGAATGGAACGAGCGAGAAGTCTATGACTTGTTCGGGGTGGTCTTCCCGGGCCTGAGTGACCCTCGCCGCATCCTGATGCCGGAAGACTGGGAAGGTCACCCCCTGCGCAAAGATTACCTCCATCCCAATCTTGCGAGCAAGCCCGACTGATGCAGACTGAAGACCTGCGCGACGTACGCACCGAGGAGTTCGAGCTGAACATGGGGCCCCAGCACCCCTCCACCCACGGCGTGCTGCGAATGATCTTGAAGATGGACGGCGAGAAAGTTCTCCATTGCGACCCCATCATCGGCTATCTGCACCGCTCCATCGAAAAAATGGCCGAGTCGCGCACTTACACCCAGTTCATTCCGGTGACCGACCGGCTCGATTACTGCACCAGCATGACCTCCAACTATGTCTACGTGATGGCGGTGGAAGCCCTGGGCGACATCAGTCCCCCCCCCCGGGCCGAGTACATCCGGGTCATCATGTCCGAGCTGAACCGCATCGCCTCGCACCTGCTCTGGTATGGTACGTTCTGTCTGGAGATCGGCGCCACCACCCCCTTTCTCTACGCCTTCCGCGACCGTGAGAAAGTACTCGACCTGTTCGAGATGACCTGTGGTGCCCGGCTCCTCTACAACTACCTGCGCGTCGGCGGCGTGTCGCGCGATCTGCCGCCAAACTTTCTCAAGGAAATGATTGACTTTCTGGACTACTGGGAGCCGATCATCCCCGAATACGAAGATCTGCTCGACCAGAACCCGATCTTCTACAATCGGGCCCAGCAAGTCGGAGTCCTTACGCCCGCGCACGCGAACCGATTTGCCGTCTCCGGGCCCAGCCTGAGGGCCTCCGGGGTGAGCTACGACGTTCGCCGGGCCGACCCGTACTCGGTCTACAAAGACCTGAAGTTCGAAGTGCCCCTGGGTAAGAACGGCGATGTTTTCGATCGCTACCGGGTCCGGATGGAAGAGATGCGCCAGAGCGCGGCCATTCTGCGCCAGTGCGCCGAGTTGATCCCTTCCGGCAAGTTTATCGACCTGCACAACTGGCGCTTCACCCTGCCCGCCGGAGAGGTCTACAAGCACATCGAGTCACCGCGCGGCGACATCGGCTGCTATCTGGTCTCGAACGGTGGGGACAAGCCCTGGCGATGCAAATTCCGGGCCCCCTCCTTCGTGCACATTCAGCTTTTCCGAGAACTGATCAAGGACGTGCTGATCCCGGATATCATGGCCATCGCGGCCAGCTTCGACATCGTGCTCCCTGAGACCGACCGCTGAGGACTGGAAAGAGGAAAGCCAGGGCCGGCCTCAAATCTCCCGAGGTCTCATGCTGATTCTGGCTCAGACCCCGCACGGATTTGACGGCTGGTTGACGCCCCACCTGACGCCTTTGCTAGGCGAGTTCGGGGCGGCAGCCCTGAGCATGCTGATTGTTCTGGCGGGTTGCCTGGCCTTCATCGCCATCAACGTGCTGTTCCTGGTCTGGCTCGAGCGCAAGATCAGCGCGCGCATTCAAAACCGTACCGGACCGATGATGACCGGTCCGCGCAAATGGGCAGAGACCTCCATGTGGTTTGGCGGCTTCCTGCAAACTCCGGCCGACGCTATCAAGCTCCTCTTCAAGGAGCAAATCGTCCCCGCCAAGGCCGATCGGGTTCCCTTCTACCTGGCACCCATGTCCATCTTCGCGGTCTGCCTTACAGCCCACGTCGTCCTCCCCTTCGGACCGCTCTTCTGGGTGGCAGATCTCAACGTCGGGTTGCTCTACGCGGTCGCCATCAGCTCTCTGACCGTGCTCTCCATCCTGATGGCCGGCTGGGCCTCCAACAGTAAATACAGCCTGCTGGGCGGATTGCGCTCGGCAGCTCAGATGCTCTCCTACGAAATCCCCCTGATCTTTGCGCTACTGGGCCCCATTTTGATGGCCGGAAGCCTCTCCATGGTCGACATTGTGCGGGCCCAGGCCGAATATGGTGTCTGGTTCTTGATCCCCAGCTTCCTGGGGCTGCTCGTCTACTTCATTTGCGGAATCGCCGAGGTCAACCGTCCCCCCTTCGATATCCCCGAGGCCGAGTCCGAGCTCGTAGCGGGCTACGTTTCGGAGTTCTCGGGCTTGATGTTCGCCATGTTCTTCCTGGCCGAGTTCGCAAACATGTTCCTGATTGCAGGCATCGCTACCACGGTCTTTCTGGGCGGATGGCTGATTCCGGGGTTCGACGCACCCGAGCTGACCCACCCCGGCCTGACGGCCAACCCGCGACTGTGGGTCCAGCTTCTTGGAGTGGCCGCCTTCTTTGTCAAGGCCTACATCCTGGTCCTGGTCATGATGTGGATCCGCTGGACTTTCCCGCGCCTTCGCCCCGACCACCTGATGAACTTCGGTTGGAAGTTCATGTTGCCAATCGCCTTCCTGAACCTGATTGGCTGCGCCATCGCCACCCTGCTCTATGAGGTGACCGGCGAACCCCTCAGCTTCTGGGCCGCCGGGTTGTTGCTCTGCCTGACCGTCTGGAGCGTCATGCGTTCGCGTCGCCCGCCTCTTCCCCAGGGGGCCAGGCCATGACCGATGCGGTCTTTTTCGTGCTGGCCGGGGTCATCGTAGCCTCTGCCCTCGGCATGGTGCAGGCTCGCAACCTGTTCCACGCCGGTCTAGCGCTGATCACCTGCTTTCTGGGTGTGGCGGGTATCTACGTCCTGTTGAAGTCCCCCTTCATTGCCGCCCTGCAGGTCTTGATCTATGCCGGAGCCATCGCGGTCATCTTGCTGTTTGGTTTCATGCTGACCCACCACGTGATGCACACCGATCCCCATAAACGCTTTACCCAGCAAGCCGCCGGCCTGGGCGCGGCCCTGGCCATGGGCCTCGTGTTGGTGGTAACCATTGCGGTGTCGCCCTGGAACAAAGGCGCCCAGGCCGTGCCAGTCAGTGACCTGGGCTCGCTGGGGCAACAGCTGCTCACCACCTACCTGCTGCCCTTCGAGCTGGCCTCGGCCTTCTTGCTGGCCGCGCTGGTGGGAGCCATCATGATCGCTCGCAAGGAAGAGGGGCCGCCACCCGCATGACGCCCGTCGGTCTGCAGCATTACTTGATTCTTGCCGCTGTGCTCTTCAGCATCGGATTGTACGGCGCTCTGACGCGGCGTAATGCCGTGGCCGTCCTGATGTCGCTCGAATTGATGTTCAACTCGGTAAACATCAATCTGGTCGCCTTCAGCCACTTTCTGCCCGACTTCACCGGGGTGCTCTTCTCCATCTTTGTGATCACCGTGGCTGCGGCCGAGGTGACCATCGGAGTAGCTATCGTCTTGTCGGTCTACCGCAACCGTAACACCATCGACCTCGAGCAGGTCAACCAGCTGCAGGGCTGAGCGCTCGCGCCGTCGACACCCCCATCAGGAAGCCGATCGCCTTGTCAGTATCAGGGTACTGGCGCACCAGCTTCCAGAAGGCCTCCGAGTGATCGGGCACGATCAGGTGCGCCAGCTCATGGACCAGCACATAGTCGAGCACGAACTCGGGAAAGAGCTCCAATTCGCGGGAAATCCGAATCGACTCACTGCAAGGAGTGCATGAGCCCCAGCGTTTCGTCTGATTGTCCACCCAGAGCACCGAGAAGCTCAGTTTTCCCGCGAAGTAAAGGTGATTCAAGATCCTCGCGCGATGCATCAGGTCCTTGTCACTCTTGACACGGCGACGCTTCTTTTCAAAATGCTTGCGCATGCGCTCGATCCACTCGAGCTCCTCCTGGCGGGTAAAACGGGCGGGCACGCGCAGGACCATGACCCCATTCTCGACCGTGGCGGAAACGGTGCGGCGGCGCTGTGCGCTACGAATGATGCGGACTTCTTCCATACCAGGCCTCCAGAAGGTTTGCCCTGGTGGGCGCCGAACCGGGGACGACCGGCCCTTGGCGGGTTTTCAATTCTTGAGGCTCCTTCAAGACCCCTGCCAGGCCGAACAGCGAGAACAATAGCTTGGGTGAACATCAGGCCATATCCTCCGCCATGGAGCTCACCGGTCAGCAGGTGACCGAAGTTGGGCTGATCCCGCTGTTCCCACTGCTGGCTTTCGTTCTCATCACCCTGGTGACGCTGCGCTGGGGTCGACTCTCGGCGGCCCTGTCGATCCTGGCGATCTTCTCTTCACTGGTCCTGTCGACCCGGCTTTTCCTGAGCCGACTGCACGGACCCGACCAGGTTGCTCAAGCCGACTTCTCCTGGATCGACCTGGGTTGGGCCAGTGTCGAGATGGGCCTGCTGGTGGACAACCTGTCGGCCACCATGCTGATCATGGTCTGCTTCATCGCCCTGCTGATCCAGATCTACTCTTTCAGCTACATGGAGACCGAGATTCACCACTTTCCCACCCAGGGCTCGGCCTCTCTCTCACGCTTTTATGCCTACATGTCCCTGTTCGCCTTCTCGATGCTGGGTCTGATCCTGTCCACCAACCTGCTCCAGATCTATGTCTTCTGGGAGCTTGTAGGGGTCTGCTCCTTTCTGCTGGTGGGATTTTGGTACTTCAAGACCAGCGCCACCCAGGCTTCCAAGAAAGCCTTCGTCGTCACGAAATTCGCCGACCTCTTCTTTCTGATGGGCATCTTGATGCTGGGCACCAAGCTTGACACGTTCAACTTCGTGGCCATCAATTCCAGCGTGAGCCTTTCAGCCGTCTGGCAGCAAGGCTATCTGCCCCTGGCGGCGGTGCTCATCTTCTGCGGAGCTATCGGAAAGAGCGCCCAGTTTCCCCTCCAGATCTGGTTGCCGGACGCGATGGAGGGCCCCACGCCAGTGTCCGCCCTCATCCACGCAGCCACCATGGTTGCCGCTGGAGTCTACCTGGTAGCCCGGATGTTCCCCGTTTTCGACGTGGCCATCCTGGCTGGCGGGACGGTGGCAGCCATCGGCGCCCTGACGGCTCTTCTGGCGGCCACCCTGGCCTGTGTGCAAAACGACGTGAAACGGGTGCTGGCTTACTCAACCATCTCCCAGTTGGGTTTCATGATGGCCGCCCTGGGCTCGGGCGCCTATACAGCCGGAACCTTCCACCTGATCACCCACGCTTTCTTCAAAGCGCTGCTGTTCCTGGGCTCGGGGGCCGTGATCGTGGCCTGCCACAACCAGGACATGTGGACCATGGGGGGCCTGCGCAAGAAGTTGCCCATGACCAGCCTGGCCTTCGCAGCCGGTTGCCTCGCCCTGGCCGGCATTCCCCCCTTCGCGGGCTTCTGGTCCAAGGATGAGATCCTGGCAGGCACCCACGGACCGGTCCTGCTGGTGTTGGTGGTGGCCGCCTTCCTGACCGCGTTCTATGTCACCCGGATGTTCTGCATCACCTTCCTGGGCGAATTCCGCGGCCCGGAGCACGCCCCGGCTGATCTGGCCGGAGAGGTGCCCCCGGCCAACCTCACCCCTCCGGTCGACCCCTCCTGGGAGGTCTTCACCTTCAAGCCCGATTGGACTGAGGAGCGTGCCGTAGTCGCCGGCGAGGGGCTTCCACCGGCCTGCCTGGGAGCCCACATGGAGCTGCAGGCGGCTGGCCATCATGAGCCTCACGAAGTCAGCCCGATCATGTACGTGCCCCTGCTGATCCTGTCGCTCTTTGCCACCTTCCTGGGCTTTGCCGGAATGCCCTGGGATAACCAGTTCCACCACCTGATCAACAACCCTCACGAGCCGGAGCACGTCTTCCAGGCCGCCATGATGATCTTTTCGGTCCTGGTCGCACTCGCCGGTGTGGCTGCAGCCTGGAGCTACTTCGGGCGCGACCCGGTGGCCGGAGAGCGACGGTTACGCGCCCAGCTCGGCCGTATCTGGGTGCTCTGGCAACAGAAGTACTACATGGATCACCTGTGGGCCTGGCTGCTTTCGGGAACCATGTACCTGGGCGCCCGCGTGGCCGCCTGGGTCGACGACAACATCGTAGATCTGGCCGTCAACACCGTCGGGCAGTTGACGGTCTGGGCCGGCAACGAGCTTCGCAAGGAACAAAGCGGTCGCATCCAGCAGTATCTGCTGCTCATCGTGCTGGCAACGCTGGTGCTGATCGTCGGGCTCGGTCTGGTCGAGCCCGAGTTTGTCCTCCACCCCTTCCCAGGACTCCCGGGAGGTAAGCCATGAGCGACTGGCCGGTGCTCAGCCTCATGGTCTGGGCTCCCTTGCTGGGAGCCATCCTCATCCTGGCCAGCCCGGCCAGTTGGGTAAAGGGCATTCAACGCCTGGGAGTGCTCTTCGCCAGCCTGCCCCTGCTGCTGGCGCTGCCCATGTACGCGAGCTTCTGGCAAGCTCCCGCCACAGGCTACCGCTGGGTGGAGGATGTGCTCTGGTTCGCCCCCTTGAGCATCCACTACAAGCTCGGGGTGGACGGTCTGTCCATGCCCATGCTGCTTCTCAGCGGCATCGTATGCTGCACGGCCGCTTTCATCTCGCTGCAGATCGATTTTCGACGCCGAGAGTATTTCGCCCTGACCCTCACGGCCATGACCGGAGTGTTGGGCGTCTTTGCCACCACCGACCTCTTCTTCATGATCTTGTTCTACGAGCTGGCCTCCATCCCGATGTTTTTCCTGGTGGGCATCTGGGGCTCAGACAAATCGGGTGACGGCAAACCGATCCACCGCCGCCAAGCTGCCATGAAGCTGCTGGTCTATCTGCAACTGGGCGGTGGGCTGGTCTTGATCGGCATTCTGGGGCTCTACTTCCTGAGCTCTCAGTTTTCTCCAAACCAGGCGTTTTCATTCGATCTCGAGGTGCTGCGCCAGATCCCGCTGCCCGTCGAAGCCCAGAAGATCCTCTTTTTGATCTTCTTTATCGGATTTGGTATCGAGGCCGGGCTGGTTCCCTTCCACACCTGGCTGCCGGAGGGCCACTCCTCGGCCCCCACCGCTCTGTCCATGCTGCTGGCCGGGGTGCTCCTCAAGATGGGCGGTTATGGTATCGTGCGATTGGGCTTCGACCTCTGCCCTGAGGCGGTGGCCGAGTGGATGCCCTTCTTCGCCGCCATCGCAGTGGTTAATGTCCTGTACGGAGGGCTTTGTGCCCTGCGCCAGACCGATATCAAGGTCATGATCGCCTATAGCTCGGTGAGCCACATGGGCATGGTCTTTCTGGGCCTGGCAGCCATGACGGGCGAGTCTCGCTCAGCCCTCTTCGGGCTCACGGGAGCCGTTTTCCAGATGTTCTCGCACGGAATCATCACGGCTCTTCTGTTCGCCCTGGCCGGCACGGTCTATCACATCACCCACAGCCGCAACCTCAGGCAGTGGGGTGGACTGGCCGCCCGCATGCCCTTCCTGGCCACTCTGTTTGCAGTGGGAGCGATGGGCTCGCTGGGTCTACCCGGAATGACGGGTTTTGCAGCCGAGCTGATGGTCTTCCTGGGCTCCTGGCCAGCCCGGCCGGGTCTGACAGCCCTGGCGATCTGTGGGCTGGTGATCACCACGACCTACTTGATCCGGTCGTTGGGATATGGCTTCTTCGGCCCCCTGAACCCTCGCCTGGTGGGAGTGCGCGACGCCCTCTGGTGGGAGCGCCTGCCTTTCTTGCTGCTGGCCCTGACGACCCTGGCCTTCGGTTTTTACCCGGTCCTGCTCACGGCCGTGACCAGCCCCACCCTCCAGGAGTTGGTGAACCGTGTCTAGCGAGCTCTTTACCCGAGTGGCCCAGCTGGTCGCCCCCCTCTCGCCCGAGCTCTGCCTGCTGCTGGCCGCCCTTTGCGCCCTGATGACCGACATGGTCGGCCAACGATCTGTGAGGCGAATTCGGATGGTGGTCTGGGTGGCCAGCCTGGCGGCCGTTTTTTGCAGTCTGGCTTTGATGACCGGCCCCCTGCCGATCTCTTTATTCAGTCGCCAACCGGCTCCGGAACTGGAACTGACACCGTCTTCCTACATAGTGGACAGCCTCGCACTCTCCTTGAAAGCCCTGATCGGGCTGCTCACCGCCCTGGCCGTCTGGCTGTCAGAGGATGCTTTCGACGAAGAGCGCTCCAACGCCGGTGAGTACTACAGCCTGATCGCCTTCGCCGGGCTGGGCATGACGGTGGCCGTCTCGGCCAACGAGTTCCTGACCTTCTTCATTGCCTTCGAGCTCTTCTCGATTCCTCTCTACGCCCTGGCCGCCATTCGCCGTTACCGGTCCGAGTCGGCCGAAGCGGGCTTGAAGTACTTCCTGGCTGGCTCGGTCTCCTCAGCCTTGATGCTGTTTGGAATCAGCTGGGTCTACGGCAGTCTCGGGACCACCTACTTCAGCGAGTTCCCCGCCCGCTTCACGCAAGTGGCCAGCATGCCGCACGCCCTGCTCGTGGGCGTGCTCATGATCCTGGCCGGGCTCGCCTTCAAGATGGCCGCTGCCCCTTTCCACATGTGGGCTCCCGACGTTTACGAGGGTGCCCCTCCCACCGTGGTGGCTTACCTCTCCTCGGCTCCCAAGGCGGTCATCATCGGTTTCTGTCTGCGCCTGTTCTGGGCAGACCTCGATCTGGAGAGCGATCTCCTGCGAGTCAGCCTGGCCGACGGCTGGATGCTAGTTTTCGCAGTACTCTCCTTGCTATCCATGGGTCTGGGTAACCTGATGGCCCTGCCCCAGGTGAGCCTCAAAAGGATCCTGGCCTACTCCGGCATCGCTCAGATCGGTTACCTCCTCATCGGCGTGACCGCGGCCGGTGGCCAGACCGCAACCATGGCGGCAGGAGCGACCTTGTTTTATCTCTGGATCTACTGCGTGACCAATCTGACCAGCTGGGCTGCGCTGCTGGCCTGTCTGCCCTCCGACAGCACCTACCAACGAGGTGAGCTGGCCGGCCTGGCCCAGCGGAATCCGTTCGTCGCCTTCGTGCTGCTGATCAGCTTCATGTCCCTGGCCGGAGTGCCCCCGCTGGCAGGCTTCGTCGGGAAATTCTACCTCTTCCGAGCGATCTACGCGGCGGGCATGCCCTGGTTGGTCGTGGTAGGCGTGGTGAACTCGGTCATCAGCCTCTACTACTACTTTGGAGTGCTGCGCACCGCCTACTTCGACCCCCCGCTTCCGGATAGTCCGCCTATTCGGGTCAAGCTGGGCGTGAGAGTCGTTCTGGTGATCGGCACAGCCGCCAGCTTGATACTCGGCCTCTGGCCCGGCTTCGCGCTTTGGAGCTTGGAGACGGCCCAGACACTCTTCGTGGGACGCTAGCCGTGGAACCGGAAGTCACGATCACCAGGAGCCTCTTCAGCCGGATGAAACAGGAGGAGTGCCTGCGTCCAGGTGACCGCGAAGCCGTTGCCTATCGCATCGCCGAGGTGATGGTGCTGGCCAAGCAACTCTACACGGAAGTGCTGCCTCGCCTGACGGGGGAGTCGGAAGAGAGCCTTTTCGACGAGCTGGCCGGGCTCCGCATGGCGCTCTTGAACCTGCGCGATCTGATCAGCGAGTATGATGAGGCCTTTCTGGAGGCCATGCACCACCAACGCGAGGACGATGCTCCGCCCGACCAGGAAGACGACCTCGAGGAAGAAACCCGCCACGAGCCGCTGAACGGAGCCTGAGCCTCCTCCGACCGGGCCAGGAGGAGAACCCCGCCGCCGGCCCCGAACCCGCCCCGAAGGCTTGATGAAACGGTTCACAACCACCACCACCATGCTGCTGGTGACCGCCGTTCTGGGAGTGAGCGGTCTGGGATTTCTGGAGGTGGCCGACGACCCCGGCAGCGCCTTCACGCTCCTGCACATCCCCGTCATCCTGGCTGCCATCCTGGATGGGCCCCTGGCCGGAAGTCTGGTCGGCCTGGTTTTTGGGGCCGTCTGCTTGCTTCACTACGACCCAGCCGATCCGGTGGTTCAACTGTTGCCTCGCCTGCTGATCGGTCCTGCGGCCGCAGGTGCCTTCGCGCTGGTCCGCGAGCTCCGGGCCAACTCCAGCGCTCGCAACAGTCTTGCCGCCCTGGTGGCCGTGATGGCCGGCTCCTGGACCAATACCCTGGGCGTCTGTCTGGTAGCCATCATGCGAGGCCACAATACGCTCGAAGAATTGGCCCCGATGGCTCTCTTGCACGGCTCGGCCGAATGGATCACGGCCGAAATGGTGGCCTTCCCCATCGTCGTCTTGATCTACAGCCAAAGAAGAAGAAAGCGCAGGTAAAGTCGATTGGGCCTCTTGATGGTGCTGGACATCGGCAACACCAACCTGGTTCTGGGTCTCTACCGGGGCGAGAAGCTTGCCCATAGCTACCGACTGCACACCAACCGCCAACAAACGGCCGACGAATACGGACTGCTCCTTAAAAGCCTGCTGGCCCAGACCGGGGCCGGCCCCGACCAGGTCGAAGGAGTGGGCGTCTCCAACGTCGTGCCCGAGCTGGCTACCCGCATTGAGGAAGCCTGTCAGCGCTACCTGGGCCACCATCCCAGGTTCATCAGCGCCCGCCTGGAGCTGGGCCTGACCCTGCAGGTCGATCGCCCCGCCGAGGTCGGCGCGGACTTGATCGCAGGCGCGGTGGCTGCCCGGGAGCGCTGGGGCCTGCCTGTGGTGGTCGTGGACCTGGGCACGGCCACCACCCTCTCGGTCCTCTCTTCCGAGGGTGCCTTTCTGGGCACAATCATCGCTCCCGGACTGGAGATCTCGGTAGACGCGATCAGTCGCCGGGCCCCCCACCTTCCGGGCATCCGCATGGAGCCCCCTCCCCGCCCGTTCGGCACCAACACCGTGCACAGTCTCCAGGCCGGACTGCTGCTGGGTCACGTAGCCATGATCGACGGCATGGTCGACCGCATCCGTGAGCACCTGGAACGGCCTGACCTCAAGGTGGGGGCCACAGGCGGCCTGGCGCCCCTGGTCTCGAGCCTGTCCCGCACCATCAGCGTTGTGGAGAGCGACCTTGTACTGGAGGGGATCCGTTTGTTGTACCGACGCAACGTCAGCTGAGCAGCACAGGAGTCGCCCCACCATTCGACGAAGGCGGCGAACCCCGTGACGCTAAAAGTGGCTCCGCATAGTCCCTGGCTGGACATCCAGGAAATCTCGAGGCTATACCGCGAGCATCTGAGCCCTGATCTGGCCCGCCTCATCAAGTTCAGCGGGCTCGGGACGTTGGAGCAGAGCGCCTCGGGCTCGCTGGTGTGGGACCACGAGGGCCATGACTATCTCGACTTCGCCGGCGGATATGGCGTCTTCAATCTGGGCCACCGCCATCCCGAAGTGGTGGCGGCCGTTCAGGCTCAACTTGCAACCCAGCCCCTCTCGGCACGGGTCTTCCTCAACCCGCTCCAGGCCCGCCTGGCAGGGGCTCTGGCCGCGGTAGCTCCCGGCCGCCTGCAGTACAGCTTCTTCGCCAACTCGGGAACAGAAGCCGTGGAGGGGGCCCTCAAGCTGGCCCGGCTGCACACCGGGCGACAAGGCTTCGTGGCAGCCGAGCAAGCCTACCACGGCAAGAGCCTGGGCAGCCTGTCGGTTTCCGGACGCAAGACCTATCGCGATCCGTTCGAGCCGCTCATCCCCGGAGTAAGCCACGTTCCGTTCGGCGACCTGGCTGCCCTGGAGAAGGCTGTCACCGAGCAGACGGCGGCTGTCATCCTCGAGCCCGTGCAGGGTGAGGGGGGGATCCACGTGGCACCCGAGGGTTATCTGGACGGGGCCCGTGCCCTGTGCACCCGGACGGGAGCCCTGCTCATCGCCGATGAAGTGCAAACAGGCCTGGGACGCACGGGACGGATGTTCGCCGTGGAGCACTGGGGAGTGGAGCCCGACATCCTGGTCCTGGCCAAGGCCCTGGGTGGAGGGGTGATGCCCATCGGCGCTTTCATGGGATCACCGGAGGTGTGGCAGTCCTTCAAGGGCCGGCCCCTCCTGCACACGAGCACCTTTGGGGGGAACCCGCTGGCCTGCGCCGCTGCCCTGGCCACCCTGGAGGTGCTGCAAAGGGACCGGTTGAGCGACCGCGCCCGGGAGCTGGGCGAACGCCTGCGGGCCGGACTCCAGAGTGTCTGGTCAGACTATCCCTGGTTGATCAGCCAGGTGCGAGGTCTCGGCTTGATGCTCGGTGTTGAGCTGCAAGAAGAGGCCTTCGGAGGCAGCTTCATTGTGGAGATGGCCAGGCAGAGAGTGATCGCGGTGCATACGCTGAACCAACCCCGGGTGATTCGCTTTGAGCCCCCCCTCACGGTCAGCCCGGAGGAAGTCGACCGCTGCCTGGCTGCCTTCCGCGAAGCAGCCCGGCGCACAGCCGAGCGATTCGCCGCGAAGGAAAGCTGACATGCCCTACGTGGAGCGCAGCATCGTGATTTGCGGGGACATCGAGTCGGTCTACGCCCTGGCCAGGGACATGGAGCGCTACCCGGAGTTCATGCCCGACGTGAAGAGCGTCAAGGTCATCTCCCGCGAGGGAAACACCACCCTGACCGAATGGGTGACCAGTGTCGAGGGCACACCCATCCTGTGGACCGAAAAGGATGTCTTCGACGACCAGAACCATCGCATCGACTATCGCCTGGTGGAAGGCGACCTGGACAAGTTCGAGGGCTCCTGGACCTTTCGCTCGACCGGGATTGGCACCGAGGTGGTTCTGGGGGTCGACTACGACTTCGGCATTCCCGAGCTAACCGCCCTCATCGGCCCCACCCTCCACGAAAAAGTGGGTGAGAACTCCGAGATGATGCTGCAGGGGATGAAGAAGCGCATCGAAGGGTCCGGTCAGTGAATCGATTTGCCTTCTTGATCCATCCCCTGGGCATCCAGGACGTGGTGCGCTACGCTCCTCGCGCGGCCGGCAAACGCGAGGCTCTGGTCGCCAAGATCCTGGAGTGGATGCCCCCTTATCATGCCTCCACCATCACTGGCGTGCGCTCAGCGGCCACCGGTCAAGAGATCGTGGGGGAATTCGTGTGCATCCCCTTACTCCCGGCCCAGTTCTTGCAACTGCAGCGAAGCGAGGTGGAGCGACGAGTTTTGGAGGGAGCCAGGCTGGGCCAGGAGCTGGGCGCCTCGATGGTGGGTCTGGGAGGATATACTTCCGTGGTCGGTGGGGCAGGCCGCGTGGTGGCCGACGACCTGCGAGTGGGCGTGACCAGCGGCAACTCCTACACCGTCAGCACAGCCATCGCCGGAACCCTGGAGGCTGCTCGCACCCTCGATCTGGACGTTCGGGACGCGAGTGTGGCCGTGGTGGGTGCCACCGGCTCGATCGGAAGCGTGTGCGCTCGCATTCTGGCCCGACAGGTCGGCCGCCTGATTCTAGTGGCCCGCTCCAAGTCGCGCCTGCAGCACCTGGCCGAGAGGATCCACCGCGAGAGCCGGGCGGCGGTGGGACTTGAAACCGACCTGGAACGGGGCTTGATGTCAGCCGATATCGTCATCAGCGCAACCTCCTCGGGAGGAGGCATCATCGCGCCCCATGCCCTCAGGCCGGGCGCCATCGTTTGCGATGTCGCCCTGCCTCACGACGTTTGCCGCGAGGTAGCCCGAACACGCCGGGACGTGCTGGTGATCGAGGGGGGAGTGGTCGTGGCTCCAGGCAACCCGGAGTTCAATTTTGACTTCGGCTACCCGCCCGGACTCTGCCTGGCCTGCATGGCCGAAACCATGACGCTCACCATGGAGGGACGCTCCGAGGACTTCAGCATCGGACGAGGCCTGGACTTCGAGCGCGTGGAGGAGATCGCCGCCCTGGCCCGCAGGCACGGATTCCGCCTGGCGGGTTTCCGAGCCTTTGACCAACCCGTGACCCGCGAGAAGCTCGACGAGGTTCGCTACGAACGGCAGAAGGCCCGGCGACGCGGAATGGTCGTGCTGGGCGGGTGAGTCTGCGGCGAATCGTCAGCGTCAGTCTGGGCAGCTCGGAACGCGACCACGAGGCAGAAACCGAGTTTCTGGGCCAACGCTTCTGGCTGCGCCGTGTGGGTACCGATGGAGACCTGGACCGGGCCCGCTCCCTGCTCGAAGAGCTGGATGGGACCGTGGACGCCATCGGCCTCGGAGGCGTCGACGTCTACCTGCGCACCCGCCAGGAGACCTACACCCTGCGAGACGGATTGCGGCTCATGCAGGTGGTCAAGAAGACTCCGGTGGTGGACGGGAGCGGGCTGAAGGACACGCTGGAGCGCTCAGCGGTGGAGTGGCTCGTAAGCGACGGTCAAGTCCCCCTGGCGGGGCGCAAAACTCTCATGGTGTGCGCCCTGGACCGCTTCGGGATGGCTGAGGCCCTCCTCAAGGCCGGAGCCCGAGTGGTGTTCGGGGACATGATCTTTACGCTGGGCGTGAACAAGCCGATCACCAGCCTGGAAGAGCTGGAGAGCTACGCCCGCAAACTCTTGCCGGAAATCTGCAAGCTCCCCATCAGCCTGGTCTATCCAATTGGAAAAAAGCAGTCGGAGATCAGGCCGGATAGTCTGACTGGTCCCTACTATCAGGAGGCCGAAGTCCTGGCGGGCGACTTCCACTTCATCCGCCGGCGCATGCCCGATCGACTCGAAGGAAAGACGGTCCTGACCAACACGGTCACGGCCCGGGACGTGCAGGAGCTGCACAATCGAGGTGTGCACTGGCTGGTGACCACGACCCCCGAGCTGAGCGGCCGCTCATTCGGCACCAACGTGTTGGAGGCGGCCCTGGTGGCCCTGGGAGGCGACTATGCCGAGCTGACCACCAGGCTGGGGCTCAAGCCGAGGGTAGTCGATCTGAGAGAGGTCCCCCCTTCGACGGCTTAAGCAAGCTGCGGTCGCCCTGACAGGAAACCCCGCCACGGCTTGGAAATGCAGGCGGATGTCCGAAGAAGAAACAACCCCGCAAACCGAGGAAGACGACAGCGAGCACCGACGGGTCCGCCGGGCCAACCTGGAAGCCCTCCGGGACGCCGGAATGGACCCCTACGGCGAGCGATTTGATCGTTCCGCAACCGTGGCTGAGATCCAGCAACGTTATGCCGATCTGGAGCCTGACCAGCACGGAGGAGTGGCCCGACTGGCCGGCCGAATCGCGTCCCAACGGGGCCAGGGCAAGGTCATGTTCTGGGATCTCGTAGACGTCACTGGAAAGCTCCAGCTCTATTTCAAGATCGATCTCCTGGCCGACAGCTACGAGTTGCTCAGAAAGGTCGACCTGGGGGACGTGCTGGGGGTCGAGGGCAGCATCTTTCGCACCCGTCGCGGCGAGCTGTCGCTCCAGGTCACCAGTTGGCGCGTGCTATCCAAAGCCTTGCGGCCGCCACCCGACAAGTGGAAAGGCTTGCGCAACGTCGAGCTCAAGTATCGCCAGCGCTATGCTGACCTGCTCCACAACGCCGAAGTTCGCCAGACCTTCATCCAGCGCAGCCGGATCCTTTCGGCCATTCGCCGTTACCTGGACGGCCTTGGCTTCTACGAAGTCGAGACCCCCACCATGACCACCCTGGCGGGTGGAGCCGCGGCGCGCCCGTTCATCACCCACCACAACGCGCTCGACCTGCAGCTCTACCTCCGCATCGCCACCGAGCTCTACCTCAAGCGCTGCATCGTGGGAGGCCTGGAGAAAGTCTACGAGATCGGGCGCATTTTCCGCAACGAAGGCATCTCCACTCGCCACAATCCCGAGTTCACCATGCTCGAGCTCTACCAGGCCTACACCGACTACCATGGGATGATGGAGATCACCGAAGGCATCATCGACTGCGCCTGCCGGGAGGTCCTTGGCACCCATCAGGTCGAGTTCGCCGATCGCTCCATCTCGCTCTTGCCGCCCTTCCGGCGGGCGACCATGGATGAGCTGCTCAGGGAGCACGCTGGAGCCGGCGTCCACGAGCTACGCGACGAGAAGAGACGCCGTGAGCTGGCCGAGAAGTTCGAAGTGCATCTGCCCGTCAAGACTTCGCCCGGACACGCTATGGACAAGATTTTCGAGGCCACCGTGCAAGAGCATCTGATCCAGCCAACCTTCGTGCTCGATTACCCGGTCGAGCTCTCGCCGCTGGCCAAGCGCCAGACCGAGGACTCTGGCCTGACCTACCGCTTCGAGCTTTTCTGCTGCGGCTCGGAGATCGCCAACGCCTTCTCCGAGTTGAACGACCCCGATGACCAGCGGGTGCGTTTCGAAGAGCAGCAAGCCCTCAAGGACGTGGACGAGGAGGCCCACCCACTGGATGAGGACTTCCTGACCGCCCTGGAGTACGGCATGCCCCCCACCGGAGGCCTGGGCATCGGCATCGACCGGATGATCATGCTTTTGACCGGCAAGCCCTCCATCCGCGACGTCATCCTGTTCCCGCTGCTGCGGCCCCGCCAGGAGGGGTGAGCGAGCACAAATACTGGGTGGAGGTCGACCTGGGGGCCATCCGGCATAACTTCCGACGGCTGCAAGAGCGGATCCACCCTACCGGCATCCTGGCTGTGGTCAAGAGCGAAGCATACGGACACGGTCTTCTGCCTGTGGCGAGAGTCGCCGTGGAGGAGGGAGCCTGGGGACTGGGAGTGGTGACCGCCCAGGAGGGCCTCAAACTACGCCAGGCAGGTCTCATGAAGCCCATCGTGGTGCTCGGGCCAGTGATCGAGACGGAAATGGAGCGGGCCTTGCAGGCCGACCTGTCGCTGCCCGTGCACGAGCTGGGCCTGGCCCGGCATCTGTCGGCCAGAGCCGCCGCCATGGGCAAGTCGGCTCGCATCCACTTGAAGGTGGATACCGGGCTCTCGCGCCTGAGTGTACCCGCCGAGCAGGCCCTGGAGTTCGCCCGGGCGGTCATGGCCATGCCCAACCTCGAGCTCGAAGGCGTCTACAGCCACCTGGCCGACGCCGAAGGGCTGGACCAGAGCTACACTCTGCGGCAGTATCAAAGTTTTCAGGGCTGCCTGGCGGAGCTGGCCGCCCAGGGATTTCGTCCCCGAGTGCGGCACATAGCAGCCAGTGCCGCCGGACTTCTGCTGGAGGCAACCCGCTTCGACCTGGTTCGAGCCGGAATCACGCTCTACGGCCTCTGGCCCGCTGAGGAGACCCGACTGCTGCTCCTATCGGGTGGGCAAGACCTCCTGCACGCCCTCAACCGACAGTTCTCGGCCGGGGACGAAGTTCGCGAGGACTTTCTTCGCCCGGCCCTGAGCTTTAAAACGGTGGCCGCCCAGGTCAAGGACGTTCCCCAGGGAGCCTCGGTGGGCTACGGCTGCACCTTCCGCACTCAACGGCCTACCAGGCTGGCCATTCTACCCCTGGGCTACGCCGAAGGCTATGACCGGAGCCTCTCCAACTGCGGGGAGGTCCTGATCAGGGGCCAGAGAGCGCGAGTCGTCGGCCGGGTGTGCATGAATATGACCATGGTCGACGTGACCGACGTTCCAGACGCAGCCCCAGGCGACGAGGTGGTCCTGATCGGCCGTCAGGGTCAGCAACGCGTGTCAGCCGAGGAAGTGGCAGGCTGGAGCGGTACCATCAACTACGAAGTGGTCACCCGCATCCCGACTGTCGTGCCAAGGATCTATCGGGACGAAAGGCCATCGGCTTGACCGCATCACGCGGTGAGGGACCTGTTTTACCAGAATGTCCTGGGAAGCCCAACTTTGTTAAAAAGTCCTTCCACGGACGGCGATGTGCTCGCCCTCTGGTCTGACGAAAACAAGAACCGCGCCTGACTTGCCCAGACGCGGCCTTCTTTCACCCTCCGTGTCGCCTTAGTTCGATCAGGAACGACGGCGGCGCGCGGCGAGAGCCTTCTTCTTGCGCTTGACGCTGGGCTTCTCGTAGTATTCCCGCTTCTTGATCTCGGCGAGAACTCCATCGCGCTGGCACTGACGGCGGAATCTCTTCAGGGCAGAATCAATGGACTCGTCTTGGTTGACCCGGGTCTCCATCTGCTTCTTCCCTCCTTCCTGCACGTCTCACCCCGATTCACGGGCTCGACAGAATGTTCCCCCGCACGATTGTTTGGAAAAACTTCCCGATTCTACCAGGACCGGAAAATTCTGTCAAACGGCTCACTGACCTCAGGACCTATCATATACACGATCTAAAAGCGTTTTCCTGCTCCCACCATCGGGATCCTGGTTCGTTCGGTCACGTCGCGCACCCCCCCCATGATGTAAAAGTCACCTGGGAAGAGCACCTTGCCTGTGAGATCAAGCTGGGGGTCCCGCGTGTTGTAGGCATCCATGCTGAGCTCCAAGCGCTTGTCGAACAGTCGGGCATCAGCCCCCACGCCAAACTGAGAGCGAATGACGCCCCCGCGCAGTCGATACCGCGCGTCACTGAAATTCTTGGAGCCCTGCACGTTGATCAAGTTCGTGCGTCCAAGGGCATCCACGCCCACTTTGACCGACCAGGGTCCTTCCGGGAAGAGCATGCCGTTCAGGTTGGTGAACGACTGCCCGTCGTTGGTCCAGAACTCTTGCTCGACATCGATCTGGCCGAGCCGGCCGGTGGTGCCCTCGGTCAAGCCTTTGAACCGACCCACCAGCTCTTTGGCTCCGGCACTGGCCTCTTTCGCATTCTTGATGGTGTCGCGCAGGTCTTCCTGCACCTTCGGGTCGGCGGTGATCGAGCGGATATCGCCTGCGATGCCGGCCACCTGCTCACTCATATTGCGCAGATTGGACACGGTGGCCAGCACGTCTGCTTTCAGGTCCTCGTTGCTGGCCAGGCCCTCCAGCGAGCTCATCGTCTTCTTCAAAGTGATCGAAGTCTCGCGCAGGTTAAGCACGATGGTGTCGATGTTCCCCCGATTGCTGGAGACAACCGACCGCAGATCCGAGGAGAAGCCGCGCAGATTGGACCCCACGACCTGCGCGTCACCCTTGAAGCCCAGCACCGTCTCATCGACGTGAGACACAACCGTCTCAACCGCGTTGCCCAGCCGCTCCACCCGCCCGTTCAGGGAGGCCACCAGCACCCGCGCATCCTTGCTTGCACCCTTAAGATTGCCCGAGATATCCTTGAAATTGGACATGGTGATCTTGATATCGTTTTGAAAGCGCGGATCGGCCACCAGCGAGTTGAGAGCTTCAACCGACTTGCGGAACTCTCCCATCACCTCGCTCCCTTCGCGGGCCAGATCGTCCAGAGTCACCGGAGTCACTCCCTGCACCTCTTGATTCTCGGTCAACGGTTTGGCGTTGACGGGAACCGGACCGGGCTGGATCTCAAGCCATTTGTCACCCATCAAATTGCCTGTCACGGTATAGACATATCCCGTTTCCTTGGAAGGAAAAAGCACCACGTCGGGGCGCGTCACCAGAATGTGCACGAGCACGTCGTTCTGGTCGGTCAGCTCGAGATTGGCCACATAACCGACCTTCACCCCGGCAAGTTGCACGGGAGCGCGGTTCTGCAGCCCGGCAACCTCTTCGAAGCGCACCACGTACTGCTTGCCAGCATCTCCCCCGGTTTTACCGATCTGCGCATAGATGAGGCCAAGGATCAGGGCCGCAAGGACCGCAATCATTCCTACCCTCGCTGCCGGGTTGATATCCATCAAGTCCTCCTGACTTCTTCGCGTGGAACCGACCGCGTAGCGTGGGGTATCTCAGCGCACCCAAAGCGATGGGGCCCGGACCGCGCCACGAAGCTCACGCGGTTGCCCCGTGCGTCGTCACGCAACATGGATCGGCCCTTCCACTTTCCCATCCCGAAACTGTGCAATGAACTCATTGGTCGTGGTGGTAAACTCCTGAGCCGTCCCGATCCACACGATCTTGCCTTCGTGCAGCATGCAGATCCGATGACCCACCATCAGGGCGCCTCGCAGGTCATGGGTCACCACCACGCAGGTAGCGTGCATGCGCTTTTGGACGTCCAGGATCAGGTCGCTGATCACGGTGGTGATGATCGGGTCCAAACCTGTCGTGGGCTCATCGTACAGAATGATATCGGGATCGGTTGCAATCGTCCTGGCCAGGCTCGCACGCTTTTGCATGCCACCGGAAAGTTGATTGGGAAAAAGATGCTCCACTCCCTCCAAATCTACGATTGCCAGCTTCTCGCTGACGATGCGAGCGATTTCCTCCTCGCTCAGCCGGGTATGCTCGCGCAAACCAAAAGCCACGTTCTCGCCCACGGTCATGGAGTCGAACAGAGCCGGCATCTGAAAAACCATGCCAACCCGCAAACGAAGCTCGTTCCATTCGTTGGGGCGCATCTCGGAGATATCGCGCCCGTTGACCAAGACCGTGCCCGAGGTCGGCTTCTGCAACCCGACCAGACAGCGCAAAGTGGTGCTCTTGCCCACTCCCGACAGTCCCATGACGGCCAGTGTCTGGCCTCTGGGCACCTCAAAGGAGACGTTGGAGAGGATCTCCCGCCCACTGAAGGCAACTGTGAGGTTTCTGGCAACGATCGGCGGATCGACGAGGGGGGTGCGAGGGCCGGTTACAGGAGTGCTCGTTCTCATCAGTGCACCGGAAACAGCCAGGCCGACATGAAATAGTTGGTGATGAAGATAATGATCATCGCGACCACCACCGACCCGGTGGTTGCCTGGCCCACTCCAGCGGCCCCGCGAGGAGTATTCAAGCCCTGGTAGCAAGCCACCAGGCAGACCTCCATCCCGAAAATCATGGCTTTGAAGAGGCCCCGAAAGACGTCATCCATTTCTACCATGCGAGTGATCGAGTCAAAGAAAGCCTCGTAGGGTACTCCGGCGGAATTCATTGCCACCACAGCCCCACCCACCACCCCGGCAAGGTTGGAGAAAAGCGTGAGGATCGGCATCATGATCAGTAGCGCAACAAAGCGCGGAACCACCAGATAACCGACGGGATTCACGGCCATGGTGATCAGGGCGCTGATCTGCTCGGTCACCTTCATGGTCCCGATCTCGGCCGTGATGGCCGCGCCTGCCCGCCCGGCCACCACCACCGCGGTCAGCATCGGCCCGAGCTCGCGGCACATGGCCAGGGCCACGCCGCCTCCCACAACGTTGGACACTCCGTAACGGACAGCAATGTGGGCAAGTTGCAGCGACATGACCATGCCCGCGAAGGTAGTAGTCATAATCACGATTCCTACCGAATTGACACCCAGAAAAGCCATCTGCTGGACGGTCAAGTTCAAACGAAGGGCACCACGCAGAAGAAACCCGAGCGCCTCGACGAGCAACAGAACCAGGTTGCCCACATATTCGAAGAATCGAATCAAGGCCAGCCCCAGTATTTCAAACAGGGAGAACATAAGGCAGGAACGGTTCTGAGCCGGGTTGGGGAGTCCTTCCCGGATGTGTTGGAGCTACTTCAGAACCTCCTGGGCGGTCTTCTCCCCTTTGATGACCGAGGGCAAAAGCTTGCCCAGACGCTCGAGGGTAGGCCGGGCGTTGCCCGAGGTATCCACCATCCGGGCCGATCCCAGCACATTGACGAACACTCGCAGGTTGTTGTGATCAGCCAGACGCGCCTGACGATAGAACGGGTTGTCAAAAACCTTGACGTGCGCTGCCAGATAGGGGGTTTCTTCAGCCCACTTCAGTTGCTGCTGGAAGTCAAGAATATAGAAAGCCACGTCGCGCACTTTATAGAGCTGGGCGGGATCGATGGCAAACATCCCCAGGGCCCAGACCTGTGCCTCGGTCGTCCGCTTGCTCTTGTCGATCCCCGGAATGGCAGCCGTGCGCACATTCACACCCCGACCGCGCAGGGCCAAATAATCCTCGACCGTTCCGATCATCATCCCCACTGCGTCAGGAGCTGTCGGGTCCGCCATCGCCGCCTTCTTGGCAACCGTCAGATCGTGCAGATAGGCCAGAGCTTTGTTGGCCCCGTCCAGACTCGGGCTGACCCCGTGGGAGGTGGCCAGGTCGCCGCCCGACTGCCAGCACAGAACCTGTAGATTCCGGCAAAGATGCTCGGGACTTGCGTTGGCCGCCAGGGTAAAGCCGATTCCGGCACCACTCTGGCTGATTTTCTGAGCGGCCTGGGCCACCTGCTCCCAGGTGGCGGGAGCAAACTTCACTCCGGCCGTCTGCAGAACGTCGGGATTGTAGATCAGGGCCCGAGTCGTGTAGCAGAAGGGCATGGCCATCTGGACACCGCCCACCTGCACCGCATTCCAGAGGGGGATGTAGTTATTCCCCTTCACGCTCCAGTTGAAGAGAAATTGCTCCTTGGGCATCCACTGCTCCAGTGGCATCAACTGGCCCCGGGCCTGGACCGCCGGCAGCCAGCTCGTCTCCATCAGAGCCATCGTCGGATGGACGGTCCCGGAAGTCAACTCGCGGTAGAGAGTACCCGAGCTTGGGAAGTTCTTTCCCTCGATCTCGATGTAGGGGTTCTTCTGATCATATTCGTTGAGGAGACGCTGAAAAACCGACGCCTCGGCAGGCGCCATACTGTACCAGACGGAGACCTGCAGAGCACCGCTGGGCGCTCCCTTGCTGGCCTGGGCCACTCGCGCGCCAGAGCCAGCCGGGTCTCCCAAAGCTGGAAGGGTCAGGGTCATCGCGGCCGACAGGGCCACCACGGAGTGCATCCAGGACTTCATCACGGCATTCTCCTCCCAAAGGCTGCGCCAACAACAATGGCTCTGCAGCGATAAAAAACTCGACCTTCTTGAAGGATCTTCTAGAAAAGATCGAAAATCCTTTCCCGACCAGTGATCGGCGACAGGGGGAGTTTAGCCGATCCGTTCGACCGCCGCAACCGGCCCGGCGAAACGGTAACATGTCCGACCGACTCAGCGGTCGAAGCCGATCTCCTCGCTGTTGCCCAGAATGTCATCCAGAGCGATGCGGGCGGGGCCAGGGTGCTCCAGACGAGGGAAGTAGACGAATCCGAGCACCTCCTCTCCAGGATTGAGCGCCTTGTCCAGGATCTGATCGTAGCGCTGGCATTGAATCCTCTGCCCGTCCACCAGCATGAAGATGTGAAAGTTGAAGGGGGCCAGTTGAGCGATGACGGGTCCGGTGTTGCGAATTTTCACCTCGACCACCTGATTTTGATCGAGCCCCTTCTGGGAGTAGAGAATGGACTTCACGGCCGCCATCTGCTGCAGATTGCCCCGGGCCTCTCGATAGGCTGTGTAGTCGGAGAAGCTATCCATCAGAGGGTCATCCCAATTGGTCAGGGTGAGTTCCACCTCGGCATCCTGATAGTAATCACCCATCCAGACGTTACTGGCCACCGAGTCAGCCACTGTGGATGCGATGATCTGAGGGCTACCGGTGAATCCATAGGGACCGAAGCTGGTGATGGCCAGGGAGGCGATGTTCATCCACATCATGGCATCCATGCCCGAATCGGTCCGAGGCGTCTGGGACGCCGCCGTGAACGTACGCTGCGCCGTTCGCCCGCGGAATTTGTCACGATAGCGCTGCTCGTATTGCTCGAGTTGCTCGGCCGAATAGGCTGCCTGCACAGCATTGGCTTCCTGCGGGGGGCCACCACCTCCCGCCGTCCTTAAGGCATCACCTGTCTGGGCCGACCCGCTCACCAGACGCGCGGTAGACTGATATTGATCGACCAGGGTCACCTCCACCTCGCCCACCGACAGTCCGCCCCGGTAGACCAGATAGCGCGCCCCTGGAGTCATGCCGTCCTGGCTGCCCCGATTGAGCGTCACCTCATTGCCGCCGCTCTTGACCACCATTCCCGTGCCGGGATTGGCCAGGGCGCTGACTCCTAAGAGCAGAGTCAACAAAAAGAACCTCAATATCATCGTTCTCCTCCTCACGTCTGCGCGGGAAGGAACCCTCCCGACAACCGTGGAACAGCCTTGCACTGCAAACCCGTGGATGCTCTCATTATGCATCATCGAGGCGCACTCTGACAACGAGGGTGGCAAATGGCGGAAAAGAAAGTTCGCCTCAAGAGGCGCATCCCTCACAATACCAGGCACCAGATGCGCTATTTCCTGGCTATCCTGGCTGTTGTTTTCGTCATCTTCATTCTGGTCTTGCGCTATCTGGTGTGGGCTCGCCAGAGCGATCTGGGAGTCTCCGCAGGCCACGAGGCCCACGGGCTATTTTACAAGCTTGAGATCGAGCGAGCCACATTCAGTCGGGGCGAACCGATCAAAGTCCAACTCTCGGTCCAGAACATGAGCGACAAGGCCGTAACCTTGCAGTTTGCCGATAGCCTGGAGTTCGATTTCATCGTCCAGCGCGAAGTCAACATGCTCTTCGTGGATGTGCCCATGGACGTTTGGAAGTTCTCCGCCAAGAATGTTCCCCAGCCCAAGCCCCACGCGATAGTCGTTCCGCCGGGCGAGAAGAAAGTCTTCTCGGCCATGTGGGACCAGACCGATTCCGCCGGCAATCCAGTCAAAGCAGGGCGTTACATCATTACCGGGACGCTCAACGCGATCGACCGAACGGAAAGCCTGCGCGTCCGCGGTCAGACAAATTGACCCGACCGCGTCCTTGTGATAGGCTCGACCACGTCTGGAGCAGGCCGGGTGGCCGCGGCCGCGGGAGCGGCTGAGGAAAGTCCGGGCTCCGCAGGGCAGGGCGCTGGGTAACTCCCAGTAGGGGCAACCCTCAGGAAAGTGCCACAGAAATGATGACCGCCGGCCGCCTTCGGGCAACCGGTAAGGGTGCAACGGTGGGGTAAGAGCCCACCAGCAGTGCGGTGACGCACTGGCTAGGTAAACCCCGCTCGGAGCAAGACAGGCGAGGACAGGCCCCCCGGCCACTGACGGCCCGTCAGGGTCCTCCCGAACGTCGCTTGAGCCGCCTGGAAACAGGTGGCCCAGATAGATGGCTACCGTCGCTTCGGCGACACAGAACCCGGCTTACAGGCCTGCTCCAGACACTCCTTTCCGTCCGCCCCGCTCCGGCAGATTCAAGAACTCTGGCCGACGTAGTAGTGGCGCACCGTGCTGGCCAGCCAGCTGGCAGTGCGAGTATCCACCAGTCGTCGAGTGATGATCAGGCGGTCCGAGATCAGTTGCAGGAATGAACCGCGGGAAGACTCACGCACCGAAATCTGCTCGAGCTCTTGAGCAGGAATGGTGGCCCGGCGCGTGGTCACCCCCCAGACACTCTGGCGCCATATCACCCGCGTCGGCTCGAGCCGAAACTCGTGGCGCAACCCCGCCAGGTACAGCAGGACGGCCGCCAGGATGCCGAACTGGGCGTACAGTCCGGTATAGTCACCGCTGGTGCGCATCATATCGAAAACCGACTGAGTGGGCGCGTCTTCTCGACCATGAAAGGGCAGCATCTCAAGTCCTACCAACAGGCCAGCGGACACGACCACTTCCGAAAGCAAATTCTTGTTGAACGAGCTCCAGGCCAGAACAAGCGCTGAGCCATCATGCCGAACCAGCACGGCGGCCGGGACCGGTTCCTCGGGCGCCGGTCCGAGCAGCACCGGATGACGCTTGACCCGCTCGACAAAGCTGAGATCGAGCTCACCGGCCTCCAGGGTGAGCTCCCCCGTCTCGCGGCTCTTCTCCATCACCGGGCACCCGATCGCTTTGGCCAGCATCTCAGCCAGCGTCCGGCTCTCCATCTGTTGACCGGGCCGACGATCGAGCAGATAGTCGTAATATCCGTCCACCAAATGCACCTCGAAGACCTCGGTCGGCTTCGGACCACGCTCCTCGTCCACGGAACGCATGCGAATGCGGGGTGTCTCTTTCCAACGATATACCAGAACTCGGCGAAACAGGCCGTCTTTCATGCGGATCTCACCCTGGCCAACCCGAAAACTCTTGCGAGTTCCCAACAAAAATCCCATTCCCATGATAACCAGAGCCAACCCGACGAAGCCACCCAGGCGCCAGTCCCAATTCGCCCAGTGAAGAAAGAGTCGATTGATAATATAAAAGCCAGGAACTGTCCCAACCAGACCTAGAAAGATGAGGAAAAGCCCCAGGTCGCGGTGCGAATCACTGGGAATGAGCAGGTAGACAAGCTGGTTTCGCTGATACCGCTGAACCGCCACGGCCGTCTAGGTCCCGATCAGCCCGAAGGTGCGGACTTCAGCCAGAGGAGCGACCTCGCTGTAGGCCAGGACGGCGACCATGGGGAAAGACGGCTCAATCAGCCGACGAAGGAATCGCCGAGGTCTCGGTGAGCACAAAACAACGACAGGCACACCAATTTCACCGGCACGCTGCAAACCTCGAGAAACGGAAGTGAGAATCTTCAGGCTGGTATCAAGGTCCAGGTCCAGCCAGAGTGCCGAGCTCGACTCGCGCAGGCCGGCCAGGACCGAGCGCTCGGCGCTCGGCTCGAGAATGAGAGCGTGCAGCACCCCCTCATCGTCACTGAATTTGGCGCACAAGAAATGCGAGAAGCTGGAGCGCACGAACTCGGTGAGCTGATCGGGGTCCTGCGAGTGACCGCGGAACTCGACCAGAGCCTCCAGAATGGAAGCCAGGTCGCGAATTGAAATTCCTTCCCTGAGCAAATTTCGCAGGATCACTCGCAAGGAGGTGAGGGAGAAACGCTGGGGAAAAAGCTCCTTGACCAATCCGGAGTGGGTCTTGCGCAGATTATCGAGCAGAGCTTCGGTTTCACGATATCCAAGCAAGCGCCACGCGTTCTGCTCAACGGCCCGAGCAATATCGCGCAAAAGCGAGTCGAGATTCTGAATGTCGAACTGGCCTTGAGAAACCACCACGTCTCTAAGAGCCAGCCGAAACTGCCCCTCGGTCAATTCGGGCAGAACTCTCAGGGAAATATCCGACAAGATGATCCCCAGCTCCAGCTCGAGCCGAAGAGCGAGCTTGAGCATGGCCTCGCGTAACTCCGCTGAATCTGAATCTGAGCCGACCTGAAGGGCGACGCGAGCGACCTCGAGTTGCCCGAGCACTTCGCCGGCCTTGCAGGCCAGGCGTTTCCTGAGGCCGGTGGGCAGTTTGCCCACAGAGCGAAGCAAACGCACCGGAGTTGGACCCGGCCGAGCTCGCTGGACCAGAGCCAGACACTGAGCGACCACCCGGTAGGCGGGCTCGGGAATCTCCTCATCGATGGGAAACTGGCTGAGATTGACTTCTTCCAGGGGCACGTCCACCAGGGGAAGATTCATCTCCTGGGCGCACCAGAGAAGCTCCTCAACCTCTTTGCCGCGCACGGCTGCGAGAGTAACCGGGGTTTCGCCCGGAGTGTAAGCCAGCACCGCCGCATGCTCCATCCCCTGCAGCAATACAACTTCGGCCTGACCCAGGACCTGAGGCGAAAACGCCACCTCGAAACCTCCCTCGCATCGCATCAGGACGCGGGTCTTGGCCTTCTGGGAACTTGAGCCAAATTCCTCTGCCTGGCCCGCGGAAGGAACCCCTTCAGCATGCGGGAAACCCCACAGCCATGCGCGCCCTGCGGCTCATCCTGCTGGCTGCCTGCCTGCTGGTCGCCTGGCCAGGGTGCAGTCAGAGCCAGCGCAGTCCCGATGAAGGGATCCTGTGGACTGGCTTTGAGTCCGAGTTGCCCACCTTGATCCGTCTGGCCAACGAATTCTCGGCACGGACCGGCAAGAGAATACGGGTGGTCAAGGTGCCCTTCCAGCGCCTGCGAGACAAGTATCTCATCGCCGCTCCTGCCGGCCAGGGCCCTGATCTCTTGATCGGACCCCAGGACTGGGTGGGAATCTTGAAAACGGCAGGCCTGCTCGAGCCCCTCCCCCGCGAGGCGCTCCCCCACTCGGAAGAGTTCTTACCGGTCACCATCGAGGCTCTGACCTTCCAGGGCCAACTTTACGCGGTTCCTCTGGTGGCCCAGTGCGTGGCTCTCATCCGCAATCCCCAGCTGATACCTCAAAGCCCGGCCAATCTCGAGGAAATGACGCGCCTGGCCAGCGATTTGCCTGCCCAACCTGGACGCTACGGGATCTACTGGGAGCTCAAGGACCTCTACTTCACGTGGCCCATCTTCGCCGCCCACGGAGCCTATCTGTTCGGCACCCGCGACGGCCAGCTCAATCCCGAGGACCTGGGACTGGACAATTCGGGAGCCCAGCAGGCGGGAGAATTCTTACGCCGACTGACAGCTGAAGGGCTGGTGCCCTCCGACGCCACGACCGACCTGGCTCGCAGTCTCTACCTCGAGCGCCGGGCAGCCATGACGGTGAACGGTCCCTGGTTTTTGAAAGACCTGCGCCAGGCGGGCGTCCCCTATGTGATCGAGCCTGTACCGGGGCTGGGTGAGACCCCGGCTCCTTGCCTGGTAACGGTCGAAGGGGTCATGCTCAACAACCGCGCGGTCGCCCGTCAAACCTCCCTCGATTTTCTCAAGTTCCTGGCCACTCCTGAGGCCCAGGTGCAGATCGCGCTGGCCTCTGGCAGGCCCCCGGCCAACCGGCTGGCACTCGAGCAAGCCGGTCGCGATGCCCGGGTTGGCCCCGATCTGCTGGCTTTTGCCCGCGTCGTGGAGGCCGGAATCCCCATGCCCAACCATCCGGCCGTCAGCGCGGTCTGGGAGGACATGAAGCAGACCGTTGAGCTGATCACCAAGGGCGAGGTTCAGCCTTCCGTTCAGCTGCCGCTCACCCGGCAGCGCATCCAGAAGCGCATTCGGCAAATGATGGAGTAAGCTGTGAACGAACGCCGCACTCTCCTCCCTTACGCCTACATCGCCCCGGCTCTCCTGTTGATGAGCCTGCTCTCGCTGTTGCCCAATCTCTACTCGGTCTACCTGGCCTTCACCAACTTCTCGCTCTACCACTATTCCGACTTCCGGTTCGTCGGCTTGCGCAATTTCGTCACGATCCTGACTGGAGAAGAGATTCGTGAATTCGCCAGAGTGCTGAGTTGGACGCTGGTCTGGGCGGGCGGGTCGGTCATTCTCAGCCTGGGCCTGGGCCTTTTCCTGGCCATGGGCCTCAACATGCCGGAGATCCGTTTTCGCAACCTCTACCGCACCCTCTTCATCGTGCCCTGGGCCATCCCGGCTTTCATCTCGGTTCTCATGTGGCAGGGTTTGCTCAACTCCAACGAGGGGGCCATCAACGTGCTTCTGGGTCTGCACATCCGCTGGTTGGACGACCCTTTCTGGGCCCGTATCTCGGTTCTGGTGGTGAATGTCTGGCTGGGATTTCCGTTCATGATGACGGTCTGTCTGGGTGCCCTGCAGTCGATTCCCCGCGAGCTCTATGAGTCGGCTTCGGTGGATGGAGCCCCTGCACCCCGCCAGTTCTTCCAGATCACCTTGCCGATGCTCCGCTCAGCTCTTCTTCCCGTTTTGATCTCCAGCTTCGCCTTCAACTTCAACCAGTTTACCGCCATCTACCTGTTGACCAACGGCGGGCCGGCTGTCTCGGGCAGCACCGCTGGAGCCACCGACATCCTGATCACTTACTCCTACAAGCTGGCCTTCGGGCTCTTCCAGTACGGTATGGCGTGCGCATATGCCATCATTATCTTTTTGATCGTGGCCGGTCTCTCGGCAGTGAACTTCCGCCTGACCGGCGCCTTCGAGGACGCCTGATGCGACCGAGCCGACTCAACCTCTGGAGCTGGCAGATCGCCCTGACCCTCGTGCTGGGTGCCGTGCTGATGCCCGCGATGCTGGTGTTGTTCGCCTCCATCAACCGCAAAGCCACCCTGGTATCGCGCAACCTTGTACCGCCCCCCGGCGAGTGGACACTGTCCAACTACCACGCTTTGTTGACTCAGACGCCATTCCTGGAATGGATGGGCAACACGCTGCTGGTCTCGCTCTTCTCAACCACCGTGGCCCTGGTGGTAACCACCCTGGCCGGTTATGCCTTCTCACGCTTTCGCTTTCACGGTCGAAAAAACGGGTTGCTGGTCATGATCTTGCTGCAGATGTTCCCGGCCGCCATGAGCATGGTGGCGGTCTTTCGCCTGCTCCAGTCGATGGGTGCAGCGACGGGAGGCTGGATCGGCCTCAACAGCCTGCTGGGGCTTTCGCTTGTCTATATCGGAGCCGGAATCCCCTTCAACTCGTGGATGATCAAGGGCTATGTCGATTCACTGCCGCGCGAGTTGGAGGAGGCCGCTTGCATCGATGGAGCTACCCCTACGCAAACGTTCTTACTCGTCGTGTTGCCACTCCTGGGACCGGTCCTGACGGTCGTGGCCGTGTTCAACTTCATCGCTCCCTACTCGGACTTCATCTTCCCCTCGGTTCTCCTGTTCGACGAGCAGCGCTACACCCTGGCGGTGGGGATGCAGGGCTTTGTTTCAGGCAACTTCTCGACCAACTGGACCCTCTTTGCGGCCGCCTCCATGCTTGGCTCCCTGCCCATTCTGTTGCTCTTCCTGGGCTTGCAACGATTCCTGGTCCAGGGTTTGACTCAGGGGGCAGTAAAGGGTTAGGATCCCGCGAGCAGAATCTGTCGCTGTGCTGGATCGCTGGCCCGAAGGTCGGCGTTCAATTTAGCCCTGGAGTTGTGATACCGTGAGGTCTTTTGCATATCTATTGCTGGTAAGCCTGGTGCTGACCAGCATGCTTCGCCCCGCTTTCGCTGAGAACGGCAACCCGGCCATGGAAGGTCCGATGGCCTCGTTCTTTGCCCAGAATTGGGATGCCGCGATCACTGGATTCGAGGCGGTGCTCGACCAGGACCCTCAAAACACAATGGCCATGGCCTTCTATCTGGACTCCTATTTTCACAAGCGTGACATCAACGGGGTCATCAACAAGATCGAGCAGCGTGCCGTCTCGGGTGGAGACAGCCCGGTGCTCCAGGCTCACCTGGGAATGGCCTACTTCCTCCGTGGGCGGTTGATGCCGAACGTGCTGGAAGAAGCCCTCAGCGAATTCAAACAAGCTCTGAAGGACGATCCCAACCAGGCGATGGCCCACTGCGGGATGGGGCTGGTCTACTTCCAAAAGCGCATGATGCCTCGCGCCAAGGGCTACTTCATCAAGGCTCTGCGCCTCAATCCACACGACACCATGGCCATGGAGCAGCTGGGCAACATTCTACTGGTCGACGAAAAGAAGGCCGCAGACGCCCTGCAGCTGTTCCAGCGCATCAACGCCGAGTTACCCACCTATCCGGACGGCTACTACTACACCGGATCAAGCCACTTCGACCTGCAGAGCTACGACCAGGCCATCGCGCACCTGATCAAAGCACTCGAGCTCGACCCGAATGGCATCACCATGGGCTACGACTCAGCCTGCTTGCTGGGTGACTGCTATATGAAGGTAAACCGGTATCCTGAGGCGATAGCAGCGTACGAGCAGGCCAAGAAGATCCACCCCGACAGCCAGTACGTCGCGATCAAGATCAAGAAGGCGAAAGAACAGTCCGCGGGCAGCGGGACCAGGTAGGCCTTCTCAGGAAATCCGGGACCGGCCCTGCAGGGCTCTTCCCAGGGTCAGCTCGTCGGCGTACTCCAGGTCGGCTCCCATGGGGAGCCCCTGCGCCAGACGGGTCACCTTCAGTTGCGGCCGAGCTACCAATAACCGCTGAAGGTACAGGGCTGTGGCCTCACCCGAAACGGTGGGATTGGTGGCCAGGATCAGCTCCTCCAGGGGCTCCGTTTCCAGACGCTCGAACAGAGAAGTGATCGCCAGTTGATCGGGGCCGATCCCGTCCATAGGTGAGATCAGCCCGCCCAGAACGTGATAGCGACCACGAAATTCTCCGGTCCGCTCAAGGGCGGCTATGTCCCGCGCCTCTCCGACCACGCAAAGCAGGGCCGGGTCCCGCCGCGGATCCCGGCAGACTGAGCACTCGGGCCGATCGGAGTAATTCCCGCAACGCTCACAAGAGCGCATCCTGGAACGCAACTCCTTCAGAGCTCGGGACAGGCCTTCGACATCCTCCAGGGGAGCCTTGAGCAGGTGAAAGACCAGACGACTGGCTGTTTTTGGCCCAACGGTCGGTAACTTCAGCAGGGCCTCCACCAGACGCTCAATTGGCTCGGGGTATTCGTACACTCTGGCCTAGAAAAGTCCCGGAGGAAGAGGCAGACCGGCCGTAAGCTGGGCCATCTTATCCTGAGACAGAGCACGCGCCCTGTCAAGCGCGTCCTTGACTGCGGCGAAGACCAGATCTTCCAGCATCTCCACATCATCCGGGTCGACCGCTTCCTTCTTGATCTTCACCGAAAGGATCTGCTGCTGGCCGTTGACCCGCACGGTCACCATTCCCTGACCGGCGCTTCCCTCGACTTCAGATTTCTCGAGCTCATCCTGCACCTGCTGCATCTGACCCATCGAGTTTTGCAGCTTGGCCTGCATCTTCTGCATCTTCTTCATGATCTGTCTTTGCATCAGTAACTCCCTCTCAGGCCTCGGCGAAGACCTGGTTGATCACTTCCACCAGTTCATCGAGATTGAACGGCTTCACCATGTAAGAGCTGACCCCCATCTGATAGCCCTTGAGAACATCCCCATGCTGATCGCGCGCCGTCAGCATGATCACCGGAAGCTTCTCGGTCTCCGGCTTGCGGCGCAGATTCTCGAGCACCTCGAAACCATCCATCTCCGGCATCATCACATCGAGAACCACCAGGTCGGGTCGCTCCGAATCGACCAGTGCCAGGGCCTCAGCGCCACCGGAGGCGGTCTTGACCGAGAACTCCTCCAGCTCGAGGTATTGCGCCAACGAACGCAGGATATGCTCGTCGTCGTCCACGACCAGAACCTTGCGTGAGATCATCTCCATCCACCTCAACCTTCTCCTGGCAAAACCTCACCGGGCAATACCCGGCGAGCCCTCTGCACGAAACTCTCGTGCTCGTCGACGGGTTCGCTCGCTCGCCCCGGCCGTCCTTGCTGGGGAGTCTGGGGCAGGCTGCTCACCACGACCGGACGACCCACCAGCTCGCGAGCCACCTGTTCGAGAGCCGAGCGCATCGGCCCGCCGGTCTTGATCTGCTCTCCGTGCCACCCCTGATAGAACTGCTCGGACAGACCAAGCACCAGCTTTTCCCCCACCTCCACCACGCGAGCCTCGACAAGCACCGAGTGCAACCTTTGATCGAGCTTCTTGGCCCTTAGCAACAGCTGATTTCTAATCTCACGCAGGTCGCCGGCAGGGGCCGCCAGCCCTGCGCTTTCCGAGACGCAAGCAGCAGATCCCTGCACCGCCGGGGAGGAATTCTGGGCCGCTGGCCGGAGCTCTTGCTCGAAAGAACGACTTTCGACCGACGCGAGTTTTGGGCTCTCGACCGCAGCTGCGGGCCGCTCCACCGGACGACTCTCGACCGCAGCTGCAGGCCGCTCCAACGGACGACTCTCGACCGCAGCTGCAGGCCGCTCCACCGGACGACTCTCGACCGCAGCTGCAGGCCGCTCCACCGGACGACTCTCGACCGCAGCTGCAGG
>JAANMX010000130.1_pt1 | contig 92063 bp, 80 predicted proteins | sample 7279681 | NCBI WGS metagenome assembly JAANMX01 (sample SAMN14094542, study PRJNA606508) | bioreactor metagenome | isolation source: A lab-scale SPAN reactor treating ammonium-rich wastewater day 351 | place: Ireland: Galway | collected 2018-01-01
AAGCCTTCCACCTTGCCGCCGCCCTCGACGCCGCGGGTGCGGGCTAACCAGCCATACTTGGCATAGGCATCCGTGATGCGCGCTGCGTAGGCCCAAGAGGCATTCATCCACAAGTAGTTGTTGTGGTCCTTGCCATCGACCTGTTCTTCAAAGTTGAATTCACTGACGCGCTTGAAATTCGCACCGTAGGGCAGCCGGCCCAAGACGCGGGGCATGGTCAAGGCGGCATACCGGGAATCTTCCGAGTCGCGGAAACTGCGCCAAGCGGCGTATTCATCGCCCATGAAGATTTTCGCCAGATCGCGCGGGGCACTCAGGTCCGTGAAGCTATTGAGATTGAATAACTTGGGGCTGGCTGCCGTCACAAAGGGAGCGTGCGCCGCTGCCGCCACGTTGGAAATCATCTTGAGGAGGCTGATGTCTTCCGCGCTGCGGTCGAATTCATAGTCGCCCACCAACATGCCGTAAGGCTCGCCGCCCAGTTGACCATACTCTTCTTCATAGACTTTCTTGAAGAGGGCGCTTTGATCGAACTCCACGGCTTTTTCCAAATCCTTGAAGAGATCGCGCTTTGAGGCATTGAGCACGCGAATTTTGAGCGTTTCGCCGGTTTCCGACTGATGGACCAGATAGTGCAGGCCGCGCCAAGTGCTCTCGAGCTTTTGGAACTCCTCGGCGTGCATGACCTCGTTCAACTGATCCGAGAGTTTTTGATCGATGGAATTAATCCAGTACTTGATGCTGGCTTCCACGTCCTTGGAAACCACCTGGCCGGGTTTGATGACTTCCTTCAAGAACTGTCCCACGACGTCGCGATTGCGGGCCCGTTCTTGTTCGTTCAAGGGTTTGGTTAAATCCAAGATTTGATCCAGCAGGCCACCTTCGGCTTCTGTCGTCGTTGCGGCCGCGGCTTTAGATTGAGCTTCTGCTCCCATCGGTTCTATCTCCCTAAAGAGTTCACTATTTGGAGGAAAGGGGTCTGGGGTTGCACTTCATTTATTCAGCCGCGGGGGGTTTTTCTTCAAGGCCCATTTGCTTGGCCAGGTTCATCGCCTTTTCCGTGTTGGCGAGGATTTCCGCCAGTTTGCCCTCAAGTTTGTCGTTGCCTTCCATCTTGCTCAACAACTGCGTCAACTTGTGGCGCATGTCCATCAGTTCTTTAAGGGCAGGAATCTGCTCGGCCACGCGCGCGGGTTCGAAATCGTCAATGTGCTTGAAATTCAATTCGACGGCTAATTTCGTGTTGTCGCCGGTCAGCTTATTTTCCACCTTCATCGCAACGCGCGGCGTGGATTTGGCCATCACGCTATTGAAGTTATCACGATCGATGGGCACGAATTTGCGCTCCTTCATGGGGCGCAACGGGTCCTTCGGTTGACCCGAAAGGTCCGCCATCACGCCGACAACGAACGGAAGTTCCTTCTTAACCATCGCGCCGTTTGTTTCGACGTCGTAGGTGATTTGCACACGGGGCCGACGAACGCGGTCTAACTTCTTCTGTGTACTTTCGCTGGACATGGAATATCTCCTCGTTGAAACTAAGTCTCGACACCTTGTGCCGATGGTGGAGTCTGTTCTATAAACCGACAACCCATGCCGATTGAGGACAAAGGGTTCCGATCATCTTATGCTTAACCGACCAGGCCATCATTGTCAAAAAGAATCATCCCCATTTCCGATACTTTGACACTGCTCGCCTCAATCTTGAGCCTGTTTGGGAAATGGTGGAAGGGTTCAAAGGGCATTGTCTCTATCGTTGCAGGACCTTTTCCAGCACCGGATCGCGTCCCTGGCGATAGTCCTCGATGGTCGTTTCGATCAGAACGTCAGGCATGAGGCTGGGAGAGTCTTCCTGCATCGTTTTGAAATACTTGGTGGAATATTGAATGGGCAGCTTGGAATGGGGCAAAGTGAAAACCTTGACCTCGCCATAGGCATTGGGTTTTTGGCCCGTGGGTTCGCCCACGAGGGTAGCCTTGGTTGCCCGTTTCAATTCCAACGCGTTGAGCAAGCCCGATGAAAACGTCCGGCGACCGATCAACACATGGATTTTTCCGGGCTGATTGAGCCAAGGTCTTTGCCCGATCCCCAAGAGAATGGGCATGAAGAGGACCGAATTGCCTCCGGTGTTGTCTCTCAAGTCGATGATCAATTGTTCTGGTCTCTGCTGGTCCAGATCGTCAAGCAGCGTCTTGGCCCATTCGTTGATAGTCGGCTTCGGCATGGAAGCGCAGCGGCGATAGCAGACGTACATCGCCTTCTTCTCGGCGAGAAAACGATGCCAATAAAACTTGGCTCGATCCTGATAGCGAAGCGGTAATTGGATTTTGTTGGCATCCAGCAATTCAGCCCAGGAGCGAACTTGCGCCGCCGCGGTGGCCGTGAAGGAAGCTTCTTGAGTGGTGCCATCGGCCATGACAAATCGAAAACTGGCCGGCTCTTGACTTGGCACCAGATTCAAGGCCGTTAAAATGGGTGCGGAGATCAAATAATTCGGTAGCTGTTCACGGAGCCATTGTTCATTTTCATGAGCGATCAAGGGAGTGATTGCCTTTAAGATTGAGTCGCAGTCGTGTTGGCCGATGCCGACCCATTTGCCTCCAAGGATGTTCGCGTGTTCGGACGCCGTGCGCACCGCATAAAAGCCATTCTTGAGCCAGATCAACTGACAGGGGTAGATTTGACGAAAGAAGGGTGCTGCGCCCACGTTCGTATGCGAATCGCCCGCGGATGCGACGAGACTCATGAACCGTAAACTAATTTGCTCATCCGTCAATTGATTGAGTTCGGCTTCAAGGGCTTCGACCTGCTTTTGAAAGTCCTCGGCTTTGAGGTGGGCATAGAAGTTTTTGTGTCGCTTAGGCAATTCTTGAACCAGGAATCGGAGGTCTTCTTGCCAGCGTTGAAGTCGGTCATCTGCGGGTCGAGCCAAGACTAAAAGCCAATATCCGGCCAGCAGGCTGCACAATAGGGTTACGAGTGGTTTCATTCATGCCTCAGTTTAGTGAGTGACTTGGATCATGCATCGTTCTTTAATTTATAAATAATTATGAAATGAGTTGCCCTTCGTGAGCCAATCAATTATAACTCTTGATCATTAGAAAGTAATCACAATTGCCAGTCAAATGGAGTAGATCAATGATAAAACGCATTTGGAAGGTGATGCTGTTGAGCCTGCTTGTGCCAAGCCTAGTGCTCGGCCAAGGTCGCATGATAGCCGTGGATAGCAGTCGAGCCTTGTACGAAATCGACATCACCACGGGAGCCAAGACGCTCATCGGCACGGTCAGCTCGAATGCCGGCACGACGGGCGGTTTGGCCTATGATCGAACGAACGGTATCGTCTACCTGACCTCCACCTCTCTCGATTCGGTGTTTACTCTCGACCTTGTCACCGGCACGGCAACGCTCATTGGAGCTTATGATCCCTCGGTGCCTGCCATCGTGATGCACGGGCTCGAATACGACGACAGCACCGGCATCCTGTATGGCGTGTCCTCGCACAACAATGGTCTTTACAACATCGACAAGACCACCGGCGCCGCCACACTGATCGGCACTTCGTCGCTGACAAGCTTCTCCAATTTGGGTTACAACTCCGACACGAACGTGATGTATTCGACCAATAGTGGAACCGACAGTTTTTACCTCATGGATCGATCGACTGGCGGGGTGACCCTGATCGGCGCTCTCTCCGGGCCGACGAATCCCAATGGCCTGGCTTACAATCCCGACAATCAAACGATGTACTTGGTCGATAATACGACGGACTTTCTTTATACCATCGATCTGGCGACGGGAGCAGCCACTCAAGTCGGTTCGACAGGCACGGGTAATTTGCTTGGCTTGGCCTATATTTCAGCGATACCCGAGCCTTCAACCATCCTGCTGACAGGCATTGGCTTCGCCGCCATGTTCGGTTGTTGGAAACGCCGACGCAGGCAAAGGAAATCCAAGACACTCAGTAGCCGATGAAATCTAGTGATTGGCTAATTGGGACGGAATCGACTCAGCGGGTCAGTGGCATGGCAAGGGCCATCAGGAGCATATCTTGATGGCCTTGTTCGTTAGATGGAAGGAATGCGCACGGTCTTTTTGCAGCCGGAACAGTTGACTTTCTTGCCGGCGTGAACTCGGAGCACGGTGAGCGGTTTCTTGCAGGCCGGACAAGGGAAACGCATCTTCTCCGGTGAAATCGGGGCATCAGCCTCGTCCTCGAAAGAGTCTTCCTCAAGTTTGCGGCCGCGAATGAGACTGTAGCTTTCCTTGGCGGCCAAGGCGAACAGTAGCGCCGCGCCGATGCCCCCGCTCAGGATAGCATAGCGGATGTGGTCGATGGCCTGGCTGATGACCGTCGCTTGGCTCATTTCATCGTAGGCTTTCAAACCCTCGCCCAATGCGCCTCCAGCTTCCCTGACGCCGGGGATAAAGCTCTCCTTGCCAGCCGCCGATCCAACTCGAATGCCCCCTTGAAGCCATTGCTTGAACTGACTCGGACCTGGCTTTTGAATGAGCCACTCGGGTTGAACCCAAACGGTATCGGTGAGGGATTCCACTTTGCCAAACATCGCCATGCCTACGCCCAAGCCCACCCCCGCGCCGAGCACGCAGCCGATGATCGCGCTCAACAAGCGCGGGGCTGGGTGCGTGAGGATGGTAAAGGGAGAGGCCATTTTGGACCAACGCTTGCGAATTTGGTCCGTTTTCTCGATCTGATTGGTTCGAAGCATGCGACCCAAGTGGCAAATCGAAAAGGGTCCGGTTTCAACGTCGCCGCGTTGGAGATACCACCTGGGAACGTAATAGAACCAGAAACCAAACAGGATCACTAACACTGGAATGGCAAAGATGAGAGCGGGGATGATTTGACCCGCCATGGATGGTGTCCCAGGATCGTCGGGTACAAGCAAATATGCGTAAAGAGCTCCCAGAACGAACACCACCAAAAGCGAACCAACAAAGCGAAGCAGCATGATAAGTAAGTTCCATTAACTGGGGCCAGGCGGTTCGACTCATCAACCATGCGTCGACAGTATTCATTCAATCATGCTATTCAGTGTACCCTTATTTTTTTTGTTGCCACAGTCCCAAAACGCGTCCGTCAGGGTCCTCAAATAAAGCCAGACAGCCCATACCGGGAATTTCCTGCTTTTCAACGATGACCTTGCCGCCTGCTGCCGAGATCTTTTTCAGGTAAGTATCGAGATCTTCCACGTCGATGTAGAACGCCATATTGCCGGGCCAAGGGCCAGGTTTGGGGGACATGACACCGCCGTTGATGCCGCCTTGACCGCCCGTACTGACTATATGGTAATTGATCTCCGGGATGAAGTTGATGTGCCAATCAAAGATCTTTTGATAAAACGCGGTGAGTTTCGTAGGATCATTGGACTACAATTCCCAGTGGACGACCGGTCTTCCCATGAGATTCTCCCTTGTTGATGAATGGCAACATTGGTGTGACGAGGCAGGTCGATGCCGCCTTTATACCTTGTCCCGCAGCAAGGTACAAACAAGTTTCATGCCAAGAGGATTTATCCGTTGACGCTGAGCATTCCATCTGCGTCACGATTTGTGTCAGGACGTTGTACCTGGCCCAGCCATGCGAAATCAGGCTTAGAGGATCATCAAGCTGCCTTGCGCGTCAGCAGCCAAGGGGCGAGGGCAAAAAATGCTAGTAGACCGAAATAGACCAGGTTGGAAACAAGATCGCGATGCGTGAAGACGTCTTGTGGCGGCATGCCGCGCAAGACGACGCCCACTCCCATGTCCGCGATGAGCACCAAGCCGGCCGCGATCAACCCGACGCCGATTTTGGTCACCGATGCAAAATTTTTGCACAGGCGTCTGCTTACCCACAGAGCCGTGAGATAAATCGCTACGAGGAGCAAGCATGCCTCCATCAGCTCCGCCGTTCGGATGCCGATTTGTGGAATGAGCCACATCGTGCGCAACACGCCAAGTAAAAACCCGATGGCAAACATGACGCAAAAGTAGATTAGGGCGGCTCGAAACACGACTAGGCCCTCTTTTCTTGGAATACGGGAGCAACTGGCACGAAAATTGTACTGTTCATGCTGGTTGAAATTCTAACATGAAGGCAGATTGAAAGCTCCATCCATGATCGGCGATTTCGATGCAGTGGGGCGGAGTCAACGAGGAGTGAAAATCATGTCGACTGGAGTCGAATCCAACGTGAACCAAACCGTACTTAAGAGGTTTGCTCGAGGTTGGGTGATCGGAGGCTTGTTCTTTTTTGCAGCCATTCTTTGGCTTGGCTTTTTCTTTGGGAGTCGCTTCCAAGAAGAAGAAGCCAATCGCAAGGCCACGGCCATGGCGATGAAGTTGGTCGAGACCTATTATCTAACCCGCGCCCAGTGGCCAGGCTCTTGGTCGGATTTCGACCAGTTCACCGAAGAGGATCGCAAAAAGCTCATCAGCGGTCGCTATTTGGATTGGACCGGCGCCATGAAGGAGTTGCAGCAGCGTGTCATGATTGATTTTCAGTTCAAACCGAATGAGGCACGGGTCAAAGACTTCAAGGATTTCTCGGCGATCAAGCCCTTCGTGGCCACGCAAGGCATTCAAGAAGCGGAAGAATACCATCAACTCCTGGATGCCTTGCGAAAAGTTCCCACGCGATAGCGAACTTCAAGGCTCGAGATCGGTCGCCGTGGACAGGCTGTCCGTCGCTTCCACCTCAAGCCGATCCTTCACATGCTCAACCCCCGTCGTGGACTGGATCAGGTCCAAAGCGCGTTTCTTCAATGACGCGCTCGCCACGCGGCCCTCCACGACGAGCACATCACCTTCCATCCGGAAGTGTATTGGGGCCTTGACCAAGGGTTGATCCCAGCGCAATCGCGCTTGGACGCGATCGAGGAGGGGCCATTCCTCTGGCGTTTTCGGAATCTCAGCCACGGTGCGCTGCATTTTCGCCAGCGCCTCTTGGCCGAGTTGTCCCACTTTGTCGAGAACTTTATCGCCGACTTTCCTGACTTTCATCATCTCGCGGTCGTCGCAGCCCGTGATGAGGATACAAAGAAACAAACCAAGGGTGGGTCCGCGCATGAAGTCATTCTCCTGCCGCGAGTCAGTCCATGGTCGAGCAGCGTGGATGGCCGATGGCTCTAGGGAGCAAGGTTGTGCTCTCTAAGTTTGTTCGACAACCAACGCACGACCGTGGGGAACATGTTGAGAGCCGTGGCCTCGTCGTGGCGGCCGGAAGGGTCGCGCATCACCGTGGCGCCGATGTTGCGCTGCTCCAAGGCGTAGAGAAAGCTCTCCGCTTGGGCATCAAGATTAAATTCATCGTAAGCGCCGTACCCAATGAACATGTCGAGCATGCCATGTTTGAGGTTGAAGCGATCGAGCATTTCGATGGGATTTTCCTGACTCACCAGGGCTAGGGCCGCGTCGGGATCTTGGCCGAAGACAGGATAGGCGAAATTGCGGATGCGGATGCGGAAGATGCCGAATTCGCCGACGACTTCGCGCGGATTGTCGAAGTTGTCTCGCCAGCACCAATTGTTGGGATTGAAGTTGGCGAAATAGCCACCGCAACAACCCATCCAGCGCAGATTGAGAGCCGGCATGACGCCGATCACGATGCCGAACCGTTCGGGGTGCTTGATGGCCATGTTGTAAGCGCCGAAACCGCCCATCGAGACGCCGCAGAGAATGTGAGCCTTCGCCTCCGGCCGGATGAGGAATCGGGAATGCAAAAACGCCCACACGTCCTCGAACACCCAATCGTGGAATTGACCTCGAGGACCGTTGATGTAGAAACTGCCTGGCTCGAAGCGGCTGGGATTTCCAGCAATGCTGCCGTCGGGCACGGCCACGATCATCGGCGGAAGCTGGCCGGTGCGAATGGCTTTGTCCAGGGGTTTAACGATGAATTCGATAAAGGACTTTTCATCCTGAAGCACGCCATGCATGTAGATCATGATCGGATATGGCTTTTCAGGATCATAGCAGGGAGGCAAATAAACGTACAAATCGCGAAAACAGCCCAGCGATGGGGAATAGATGCGGCGATCCACCCCATGATTGGAGGTGAAATCCAGAACCTGTCCATGTAGTCCCCAAATACGCACGCGTGCCGCCGTTTCGATCAGCGGGCAGCACGGGCTGGCCTGTCCAGGTGCGGTTTCCTTGGCTTGGTCCTGGCCGATCAGGTGCAAGGCCGGAAGCATGAAGAGAAGGAAGACGAAAACAGCTCTACCCAATCCTTGCCTCACGATGACTACTCCTGATGCAATAAACCACTGCTGTCGCCCATCAACCATGCCGCGTGAAAATTGATTCGACGACCCATCGGCCTGAAATTCAAATCGGCCGGGAATGATCCGAAAATAATTCAAGGAACTTGAACGATCGCGCGAGCCGTAGGGTTCGTATCAAATGGAGCGTGAGAGAAGGGGGCAATGTTCGATCATCGTCCAGGTCGATGCAGAAGGCGGTGCACCACGCGCAAACCCGACCAGACCTCATCGATCGCGCAAACCTTGTTATCAACAAGCCCCTCGGCCAGGGCCAGGTCGCGAATCACGTCTTCAGACAAATCCGTAGCCACCTTGGAGGCCTTTTTGGGCCAGGCGAACCAGAGCGATCCGTGAGGATTCAACCGCTTCACCAGGCGAGGGAAAACGGCCTGAAGTTCAGCCTGGGTCTTGAAAAAGGCCACCATCAAGTCGAAGGAGGCCCGTGATCGAGGCCGCAGTCGATGAAGACGGGGAGGAAGCGGGACCAGGCGTGCTTCCCAATCCGATGGTGGATGGTAAAAGGCGACAGTTTGTCCAGCCTTAAAGCCTAGTTTTTGGACGAGCGGCGTTGCCGAATAGCCAGCCACGAAGCCTTATCCTTTGGCCAATTCTTCTTGCATGATCCGCCGAATTTCGTCGGTCGGCGCCTTGCCCTTCGTTGCGCGCATGATCGGACCCACCAAAGCATCCATGGCCTTGGTTTTGCCGGCTTTCACGTCAGCCACGGCTTTGGGATTGCCAGCAATCGATTGGCGCACCAACGCACGCAATTGCTCGGGATCGAAAGCGACGTCCAGCCCTAATTCGTGCACTAGCGCGGCTGGAGGGGTTCCCTTGTCAAGCATCAACGCGAAGACTTCACGGGCCTTGGGTTTGTTGATGTTGTGTTTTTTGACCAGTCCCATGAATTCCGCCATCAGGGGTGGCTGCATCGGTAAGGCTTCGATGGCGATTTTGCGGTCGTTGAGCGCTTGTAAGATCTCATTGCTGCACCAGTTGGCGCTGGCTTTAGCGTCCTGGCTGAGCTTGGCGAGCTGTTCGAAATAGTCTGCAAAGGCATGACCCTGCAGGGTGATGACCTTGGCGTCATAAGCGGAAAGACCATATTCCGCTTGCAAGCGTTGTCGACGTTGAGCGGGGGCCTCGGGTAACGCTTCGCGCACTTGGGTTATCCACGCCTCGTCGACGACCACCGGCACCAGGTCCGGCTCCGGGAAGTAGCGATAATCCGATGCCTCCTCCTTGCGCCGCTGAATGAAGGTTTCCCCCTTGGCGTCATCCCATCCCGCCGTGGCCTTGGCCACCTCGCCCATTTTGCGTCCGGTTTGAATGAATTCCTTGTACTGCCGGTCGGCTTCGTACAAGATCGCCCGCTCCACGGCCCGAAAACTATTGAGATTTTTCACCTCGACGATGGGGGTGGGTATCTTCTCCCCTTCCTGGTGCACGCGGACGTTAACGTTGGCATCGACGCGCAAGCTGCCTTCCTGCATCTCACAATCGGAAACCCGCATTTCGCGAAGGAGCAGGCGCAGTTCCTCGAGATAGGCCTTGGCTTCCTCGGCGCTGGCAATGTCGGGTTTGCTCACGATCTCGCACAGCGGCGTCCCTGCGCGGTTTAAGTCCACCAGGCTGTCGCGGCTATGGCCTTCCTCATCATGCATCATCTTGCCCGCATCCTCCTCGAGATGGACGCGGATGATGCCGACGCGCTTGGTGCCGGCAGAGGTTTCGATTTCGAGATAGCCTTCCTGGCTGAAGGGCAAGTCGTATTGGCTGATCTGATAGTTTTTCGGCAAGTCGGGATAGTAGTAGTTCTTCCGATCCCACTTGGTGAAAGGAGCGATTTGACAGTGCAGCGCCAAGGCGGTTCGCAAGGCTAGATCGAACGCGCTGCGGTTCATGACGGGCAAGACCCCGGGCATGCCGATGCAAATGGGGCAGGTGGCGGAATTCGGCGGAAGGCCGAACTGGGTGCTGCAACCGCAGAACAGTTTACTCTTCGTGAGAAGCTGGACGTGGACTTCCAATCCAACCACGATGTCAAAGGCAGTGGATTTGGCTTTCATCATGCGTTCCTTCCGATCATCTTGCTGGGAGGCGGTCACGTCTGAATGGCGGGCCGTCGCATATGCCAATCGGTGGCACGCTCATACATGCGGGCGATCCGCAGCAATTTCTCCTCCTCAAAAGGCGGTACTTGCAAATGCAAGCCGATGGGCAAACCGCTTTTCGTGAAACCGCAGGGCAGGCTGAGTCCCGCGATGCCAGCCAGGTTGCAACTGATCGTGTAAATGTCGGAGAGATACATCGACAGCGGGTTGGCCATCTTCTCGCCAGCGCGAAAGGCCGCGGTCGGCGCCGTTGGGCCGATGATCACATCGCATTCCGCGAAGGCCCGGTCGTAATCCTGTTTGATGAGGCGGCGCACTTTCAAGGCGCGCACGTAATAGGCATCGTAATAGCCGCTGGACAGGGCATAGGTGCCGAGCATGATGCGGCGCTTGACTTCCTTGCCGAAGCCTAAGCCGCGCGACCGACTGTACATGTGGATCAGGCTGTCGTAATGGGCGGTCCGAAAGCCGTAATGCACGCCGTCGTAACGGGCCAGGTTGCTCGAGGCTTCGGCCGTGGCCACGATGTAATAAACGGCGACGGCATATTGGCTGTGCGGCAGGGAAATGGATTTGATCGCGGCGCCTTGCTTGGTGAATGCTTCAAGGGCCAACATCAGGGCCATCTCTACTTCGGCATCCAAACCTTCACCGAAAAATTCCTTGGCGACGCCAATAGTCAAAGGCGCGACCGGCCGTTCAAGCGCGGCTCGGTAGTTCGGCACCGGTTGGTCGACGCTTGTGCTATCTTTCGGGTCATGACCGGCGATCACTTCCAACAGCAGGGCCGCGTCCTCAACATCGTGCGTGAAGGGGCCGACTTGATCCAGTGAACTGGCAAAGGCCACGAGACCGTACCGCGAGACTCGGCCATACGTTGGCTTCAAGCCGACGATGCCGCACATGGCCGCCGGCTGACGGATCGAGCCGCCCGTATCCGTCCCCAAGGAGAGCGGGGCTTCACTGGCGGCGACGGCAGCGGCGGAACCGCCCGAAGAACCTCCCGGAATACGGCTCAAGTCCCATGGATTGCGCGTGGGGAAAAAGGCGCTGTTTTCCGTCGACGAGCCCATGGCGAACTCATCCATGTTCGTCTTGCCGATAAGGATGGCATCAGCTTGTTTGAGGCGTTCAATGACGTGGGCATCGTAGGGGGGGATGAACTTTTCCAACATTTTGCTGCCGCAGGTCGTCGGTCGGCCGCGCGTGCACAGGACGTCCTTGACCGCCACGGGAATCCCCGCCAGCTTTCCCAACGGTTCGCCGCGCTGGCGTTTGCCATCGATGGCCCGAGCCTGTTCCAGGGCGTGGTCGCCATCGACGTGTAGAAAAGCTTTTACGTGGGGGTCAAACCGGCCGATGGCCTCCAGGCAAGCGGTTGTGATTGCCTCGGCCGTGGTCTGGCCTTTGGCCATCTGGTCCAACAATTCGTGAGCTGGTCTTTCGTTGAGTTGCATCAGGCGCCTGAGACCTCCTTAAACCGCTCCTATTGGCTTTCACCATGAAAAAAGGCATCCAGGAAGGGATGCCTTGCACCGACCGCGGCAGGACGGGCCAATGCCGTCAATCCATCACGGCCGGGACGGCGTAGAAATCTCCCTTGCGCGCCGGGGCGTTGGCCATCGCTTCGTCCACGGGGAGCGAGGGGCGAAGCTCATCCGCGCGGAAGACATTTTGCAAAGGCAGCGGATGCGACAACGGCTCCACGCCATCCACGTTGACTTGCTGAAGTTGGTCCACATAGGACACAATGTGACTCAGCTCGCGGGCAAACGGTTCGATCTCTTGCGGATCGAATTCGAGCCGAGCCAGATGAGCCACCCAACGGATTTGATCGCCGGTGAGAGCCATGGCGCTGCATCCCTACACAGGAGGTTAAATTTTGGCCTTGGCCGGATCGAAGGGCTTGTGCTTGGTCGGCTTCTTGACCAATCCGCTGCGGATGGCCTTGACGCTGACCCACATCCTGACGACCTTGCCATCCACCTCGACCCGAATCTTTTGCAGATTGGGTTTGAACTTGCGGCGGGTAATGCCGGTGGTTTTGCGGCCCACGCCGCCCAAATACTTCGCCTTGCCTCGGCGGGTGATGCGGTTGCCAAAGGTGGCCTTTTTCCCGGTCACCGCGCACTTCTTCGCCATCTCTCGGACTCCTCGTGACAGGGGCCAACCGTGTAGAATAAGGGCCAGCCCTTTCGCGACATGGCCGGGGATCAATCCTCCAGCCAAGGATCATCTACTTAGAATAGGACATCTTAGAAATTGAGCCAAGGGTTGCAAGGTGAGCCTGTGAGACTGGAACGTATTCATCGAAGGAGGGTACACTCTTCGAGCTGATGCAACAAAGAATAATAAGGCCTTAGAGGAGGTCATCAGGGTCATCCCCAGGACTCCAGGGGCTTGAAGTCGACCGGTTTCTTGCTAAAAAGCTACCTGAGCTTGAACTCCATCTACCGGCAGCTCCTCTCTTGACCGCCACTATGGTTACTTCATGAACGTGATCGTTGTCGGCGCTGGCGAAGTCGGCTTTCATATCGCGGAGCGGCTTTCCAAGGAAGGTCACGACGTCACCGTCATCGAGAGAAATCGGCAGAAAGAGCAATACCTCAAGGCCAAGCTCAACGCCTTGGTGGTGCGGGGCAGCGGGGCGAGCGCCGAGGCCCTGGAGCAAGCCCACATTGAAAACGCCGATTTGTTTATCGCCGTCACCGATCAAGATGAGGTCAACCTCGTGTCCTGCTTGCTCGCCCATGAAAGCGGCACGAAGCGGATCATTGCCCGCATCAAAAGCCTCGAGTACACGACCGCGGAATGGGCGCAAAACGCTCGCAAGTTGGGGATCGATTTGCTGATCAATCCCCAAAATGTCGTGGCCGATGAAATCTATCGCATCGTCTCGTACACGGCGGCGAGCGAAGCAGCGGAATTCGCCAACGGCCGGGTGGTCTTTTTGGGCTATCCGATCAGCCGCGGCAGCCCCCTGGCGGGCATCACGCTCAAGGAATTGGCGGGCATTCGCGGCATCTACCGGATGGTCGTCACGGCTATTGCCCGCAACCACGACACGATCATCCCCCGTGGTGAAGACGCCTTTCAAGAAGGCGATATCGTTTACTTTGTCTGCAACAAGCGGGATGTGCCAGCGATCAACTACCTGTTCGAGTTTGAAAAAGCACCGTCCAAGTTGGTGTTCATCCTGGGCGGCGAACGCGTTGGGGAAACCCTGGCCCGCAAGCTGGTCAGCATGGGGCTGCGCGTGAAGCTGTTCGAGCCTGATCCGCAACTGTGCGAACGATTGGCCGAGGAGCTGGACGACGTGGTGGTGCTGAACAGCGAGGGCACGGACGTCGATACATTGAAGCACGAAGGCATCGGCGACTGCGACACCTACATCACGGTCACGGGGAACGAGCAGACCAATATCTTGTGTTCGCTTCTGGCAAAACGCCACGGGGCGAAGCGGGCGATTGCCATGGTGGACCGTCATGAATTCGTCACGCTGGCCCCCAGCCTCGGCGTGGATGCCTGCGTCAGCCCGCGCCTGGCGATTGCCAGCGCGATTCTCCGCTACGTCCGGCCGACCGGCGTGGCGTCGCTGGCCACGGTCGAGTATAGCAATTCGGAAGTCTTGGAGATGGTCGTCCCCGTCGGCAGCCCCATCCCGCGTAAACCGTTGAAAGAACTGGACATCCCCAAGGGAGCGATCATCGGCGTCATTGTGCGCGGGGAACAGGTCGTCATTCCCAGCGGCGATGACCATCTGGAGCCTGGCGATCATGTGATCGTCTTCACGCTGCCCGAGGCGATTGCTCGGGTCGAACGCTTTTTCTCTTGAGCATGAACCATCGCCTTACTTTTCACGTGCTCGGCGGGCTGCTCCTGTTTCTAGGAGTCATGCTGCTGACGCCCATTCCCTTTGCACTCTATTACGGCGACGGCCAACTCGGCACGTTTGTTTTCTCCGCCACGGGAACGTTTTTAGCGGGCGGTTTCTTGTTTGGTCGTTATCGGAGCCGAGAGGAACTCACCTTGCGCGAGGGATTCGCCATTGTGACCTTTGGCTGGCTTAGTTTCGCCCTATTTGGCAGCTTGCCGTATATGATCTCTGGCAGCCTGCCTCATCCGATCGATGCGTTTTTCGAGTCCATGTCAGGCTTTACTACGGCCGGGGCCTCGGTCTTTACCGACGTCGAGGCCAATCCCAAGAGCCTCCTGTTCTGGCGGGCGCTGACCCAATGGATCGGCGGCATGGGGGTCATTGTCTTGGGCGTGGCTATCTTGCCGCTCTTAAGCGTGGGAGGCATGCACCTGTTCGAGGCGGAATCGGCTGGCTTAAGTCCGACCGCGGATCGCCTCACGCCGCGCATTCAAGACACGGCCCGTTTGCTTTGGGGGGTGTATGCACTCGTAACCATGGCGGGCACGTTGCTGCTCTGGTTGGGGGACATGAGTTTCTTTGATGCGATTTGCCATGCGTTTTGCGCCATCGCCACGGGCGGCTTCTCCACCCGCAATGCCAGCCTTGGAGCGTTTGGCACGTATAGTCAGATGATCATGATAGTCCTCATGATGCTGGGAGCGACCAGCTTTTCGCTGCACTATTATGCGCTCCGAGGATATTTCGGAAGATACTGGACCAGCGACGAAGTCCGCTTTTTCTTGGTATTCGTGGCAGGCACGATTCTGATCGTTTTCCTGGTCAACTGGCAACACTACAACAACCCCTTGCTCAACCTGCGCGATGCGGCGTTTAACGTCATTTCCGTCTTCAGCACCACCGGGTTTGCCAGCACCGATTATAAACAATGGCCCGTGTTGGCGACTGCCCTTCTTTTCGCCGCTTGCTTTGTCGGCGGCTGCGCGGGTTCGACTTCCGGAGGCCTTAAGCAAGTCCGACTGCTCATCCTCCTCAAACACGCTTGGCTGCAGTTATCCCGACTGCTCCATCCTCGGCAAGTGAAAGTGCTCAAGCTCGATCGCCGGCCCATCTCCCCGGATATCATCCAAGATGTCTTAGGATTTACGGTGCTCTTTCTCGGCGTCTTGGTGATTGCCACCCTGTTGTTGACTGCCACCGGGATTGACCTCATCACGGCAAGCACTGGCGTGATCGCTTGCCTTAGCACCGTCGGTCCAGGACTGGGCGACGTCGGTCCGATGGATAACTATGCCGGACTCCCTTACTTTGCCAAAGTGGTGCTCAGCCTGGTTATGCTCCTGGGCCGATTGGAAATCTCCACAGTCCTGGTGTTGCTCTTAGTTTCGTTCTGGAAGAGATAAGCAGTTCTTAGACCGATAAGTCGTGGATGTGTCCTACCTTCTACCGAACCGGTTTCGGCTCGGCAGTTAGAGTCGGCTCTTTCGGGAAGGTGATGCCTGCATAGACATCGAGAAGTGGAATTTGGACAGGGACTGAGTGGAACTTGAGCATATCGTTAAGGCCGACGAAAGCGATTAAGGCCCAGGAGCCATCCTCCTGGCGAACGAAACGTTCGCAGACCGGTTCATCTTGGGCGACCAGAAGATATTCCTTCAAGCTTGGGATTTGCTGATAGTGGCGAAACTTGGCGCCCCGGTCGTACTTCTCCGTGGAGGGAGACAGGATCTCGATGATGGCCGTCGGGTTGAGGAGCGTATCGCGGTCGAGGGGGTCGAACTCGCCTGGACCGCAGAGGATGAGTAGGTCGGGATAAGTGTACAGGCCAGTGCGTTCGACCAAGACTCTCATGTCCCTCGACATCGTTCGACATGGACCACCCTTAAGCCGAGCATATAGCTCGCCAACGAGGTTGTCGTTGATGAGATTGTGTTCGCGGCTGGCGCCGGCCATGGCGAACATTTCACCGTCGAGAAACTCGCTCTTCCGCTCGGCCAATCGTTCCCGCTCGAGGTACTCGGCGGCGGACAGCTTGGCCTTGGGGGCAATACTCATGACTCACTCCTGATTTTCATCCGCCATTATACTATTCTCCATGGTGAGTCTGACAGGGAAATTGGCTCCTTGAAAGCCATCTTGTCGATGCCGCGAATAACCTCTATGCGAATCGAAGCTCACCGTGCACGCAGATGCCAATTCAGTTAGAATGAGCATTGACCTAACGGTATGACCCTAATGCAGGAGCGGTAAACATGCCCTTGGCTCCGGTGCTCGATCAGGAAGAGTACGTCGAGCAGGCCTATTTTTATCACGTTTTCCGCGAACGCTTGCAGCAAAACATGGCGGCCCAGGACATCCTCGAACGGGTCCATGAAGAGATTTTGTCCACGACGAGACTCCCCTTGGCCATTCAGTTTCTGGCCACGGAGCTGAAACACGCTGGGGTGTTGGCCAATGGTTTAAGCCGCTTGACGCACTATTTCTCTCCCTTTCAGGCTTACATCATCGCCAAAGCTGAAGAGGAAGGGAAACGATTCAGCATGGACACGGCCCTGCACGTGCTCGAGGGGGAGGCCAAGTATCGCAGCGAGTCGCCGACCCAGGCGGGGTTGTTCGTTTATGAATTCGAGGTCATGTGCCGAAACAAGCTGGGCTATGACGAGGGGCTGCGCGCCATGGCCCAAGACGGTTTCTTCGATGACGAATGGCGGCAATACATCGAAATGGTCCGCCGCAACGTGGGCGAGGTGGATTTTGCGGACCTCATTTATGTGCGGTCCGAGCAGGCCAACCGGGAATGGCTGAAGAAGAACCCTGAACAGACGCCTCCCATCGCGCTTTTTGGCGAGAAGGAAGGGAAAATCGCCCGAGCCAGCCGCGGTCGTGATCCCCTTTATCTTTTTAGTGCCTTGCAGCGTCAGCTTGGATATCCTGAAGTGCCCCGGCTGGTGTACAAGGAAGACCCCTTGGCCGTGTTGCCGACGATCTTAGCGAAAATCCAAGAAATCGAGTTAAAGTTGAAGCTCATGGACAACGAGCTGCGCGGCAAATCGGATTTGATCCAGACGCTGGGTAAGCCAGAAGAGGTCAAAGTCATCGAATTGGATTAACGTTGGCCTGAGCCATCCAGCAAACGGCATTTCCAGAGGTTCAGTTTCGTCAAAGTCATCGAATTGGATTAACGTTGGCCTGAGAGTTCGCCGAGGGACGTTCCTTAACGACGTGAATATGTAAATGCTTGCATTTTCAAGCGGTTTGAATCGGTTTGGGATGCAGGCAGGCCTGTGGATCAGGCCGAAGGGCGGTAAGAGCGGAAAGCTTGCAGCACTTCATAGAGGTCTTCGGTGATGCAGATTTCATCATCCTCAAAATCATTCAGCCAGAGATAGTTGCCGCGATGGGCTTGTGCAAGCAGGGGGAAGAGATCGCCCAAGCGGACGCGCACATTGGCAGGTTGAGGGGCTTCGTCTTCGGCAACGCGGGGAAAGACTCGAAGATGAGCAGCCATGCGTTTCACCCTCCTTGGCGGATGCGGAAGCGGATTGAACCGCCCATTCTAAATCGGCATATGAGCAAAGACCGCTTGCAAAATTCCGAGGTGGATGAACAACTTCCTTGGCGGTGGTGCTTCCGGTTTCGATTCCTTAGAAAAAGTCATTATCGATTGCCCAGGGTCAATGTCTACAATGACAAAGTCGATCCATTTTTCGGTCCAGATTCTTAAATCCATTGAGAAAGATTGAATTTCCTCCATGGCGACTTCGATTGCAGTGCTTGGCGATGGCGCGATGGGAACAGCTTGTGCGTTGTTGCTGGCCAAGAAACCAGAACACTGTGTTACGCTCTGGAGTGCCCGAGAAGACAATGGCCGGTTGCTGCAGGCCAAGCGTGAAAACGTTCACCTCTTGCCCGGCATTCCAATTCCGCCTGACATCCATCTAACGATGGACATCGAAGCCGCCCTCCAGCAAGCGGAACTGGTCGTCGTGGCGATTCCGACGATCTATCTCCGTGCGACGTTGAGCCTAGTGGCTCCCTATCTGCGACATCGTCCACAACCCATCGTGAGCACGGTAAAGGGTTTGGAGGCCGAAACTTTTTTACGGCCCACGGAGATCATGTTGCAGGAATTGGGCGCCAGACCCATGGCCGTCATGAGCGGGCCGGGCCATGCGGAAGAGATGGCCCGGGGGAAGCCGACAAGTTTAGTCGTGGCAAGTCAGGTCGAAGAGTTGGCCGTATGGGTCCAGAAACTCTTCAGCAACGAACGTTTTCGCCTTTACACCAACAACGATGTCATCGGCATCGAATTGGCGGCCGCCTTGAAAAACGTCATTGCCATTGCGGCGGGCATCAGCGATGGCCTGGGCTTTGGCGACAATGCCAAGTCCGCCCTTATGACCCGGGCCTTGGTGGAAATGATACGCTTTGGCTTGGCCCATCATGCCGAACGGTCCACGTTCTTTGGACTGGCTGGGATTGGCGACTTAATCACGACGTGCATCAGTCCGCATGGCCGCAATCGGTGGGTCGGCGAGCAAATCGGCTTGGGGTTTTCCCTGGATCAAGTTCTCGCCAAGATGGTGAAGGTGGCGGAAGGGGTCAATACCGTTCGGGGCGTTTATCAATTGGCTCAAAGCCAAGGTTTGGAGATGCCGATCTCGACCGAGGTCTATCGCGTTCTCTATGAGAACAAGTCGCCCTTGCTGGCCGTGGAGGACTTGATGTTGCGGCACCTCAAGAGTGAGGGAAGTGGACTCTAATGCCGAGTTGCCGCATAGATGATCCATAAGCACGATGTGCAATCATTTCGGAGGCGGTCATGGCGGAGCTGAAAACCAGACCCACGGGCGAAGCGGTGTTGAAATTCATCGATGGCATCAAGGATGAAGTGATCCGAGCGGATTGTCATACATTGGTCAAATTAATGAGCCAGGCCGTCAAGGCGCCAGCCAAGATGTGGGGGCCGAGCATCGTCGGTTTCGGTGATTATCACTACGTGTATGACAGCGGCCGCGAGGGCGACTTTTTTCAGATGGGGTTTGCCCCGCGCAAGCAGAATTTGACGCTGTATATGATGGTCGGTTACGAACAGCATCCGGATTTAATGCAGCGGCTAGGCAAGTACAAGACAGGTAAAAGTTGCCTGTATGTGAAATCGTTGGCCGACGTGCATCTGCCGACCTTGAAAAAACTAATTCAACTGGGGGCCAAGGACATGAAGCAGGTCGTCCAGAAACAACAAGCCAAATCGGCGTCAAAAAAACGACGATCCAAGTCATAAACGCTAGCGCAAGAGTGGACGCATGAGAATACCCACGAGTGAACAAAAGGTCGGCCGTGCATGTCCTCTCATGGATATCGAAGCCGTCATCGCGGATGCGATGAACATGGCCAATCAGAGGGCGCGTAATCATGGAAAGCATGATTTGGCGGGCATCGTGACGTTTCTCCGATCAGCGGAGCAATCGAAGAATACCCTTCGTCGTGCCTGAACCTCGGCAGGCCGTCCGGAAAGCGTGGCGGAGCATGCGTGGCAGCTCACGCTCATGGCCATGATTCTGCATCCTTACTTTCCCCAAGTGCAGTTGACGCGCTTGGTGAAAATGTGCGTGATTCACGATTTGGGGGAAGCCCTGCATGGCGACATTCCCGCCATCCACCAGGATCAAAGCATCCCTAAGTCGACCACCGAACAAAACGATTTGCTTCAGCTTATCGATCCCTTGCCCATGACCATCCGCGAAGACATCGTTTCGCTATGGGATGAATATGAAGCAGCAGCAACTCCCGGAGCTAAGCTGGCCAAGGCACTGGACAAGCTGGCAACGATCTTGCAGCACAACCAGGGGAAAAACCCGCAAGATTTTGACTATCGTTTCAACCTCGAATATGGCAAGAAATACACGACGGGCGATCCATGGATCGAACGGCTGCGCGACATGCTCGATCATGAAACGATGCAGCGTGCAACGAATGCAGTGAAACATGACCATGCAACCAAGATGGAAGAATGACATGCATCAAGGCGGAACGAAGCGGTGTTTGATCTTGCTGGCACTCTGGCTGCCCGGCATGTTGGCTGCCCACGCTCCAACGACCGCGGATGATCCAGCATCCACGATCGAGCTGGTCAAAAAATGGCTTCGTCAACCCAGCGAGCAGCGCGAGCCACTGGCTGATTTGGCTTGGGCCAAGCTGCCGCTGTCGCAAGCCGAAGCGGATCAAGCGAGAGAAATGCTCTGGCAGGATCATCTCCAAGCCTGGCAAGCCAAATACAAGGAGGAATGGGAGCGGAAACAGATTCAGGTCGGCCAACATGTCTTGCGCTTCGATTATCGCCTCTTCGGCGATCCTCCCCCGAAAGGCCGCAGCATGTTCATTTCCATGCACGGCGGCGGCAGCGTTTCGAGCCGAGTCAATGATCAGCAATGGCAGAATCAGATTCGACTCTATCAACCCAAGGAAGGGTTGTACGTCGCTCCCCGGGCGCCGACCGATGCTTGGAACATGTGGTTTCAACCGCACATGGATGCGCTGTTGGATCAGCTCATTCGCCATGCCGTGGCTTTCGCCCAGGTTGACCCGAACCGGGTTTACCTCATGGGCTATTCCGCCGGCGGCGATGGCGTCTATCAATTAGCGCCGCGCATGGCGGATCGCTGGGCCGCCGCCTCCATGATGGCCGGGCATCCCAACGACGCCTCCCCGAACAATCTCCGCAACCTTCCCTTCACCATTCACGTCGGGGGGCGGGATGGAGCCTTCAACCGCAATAAAGTCGCGGAGGAATGGGGGGAAAAATTAGCGGCCCTGCACAAAGCCGATCCGCAAGGATACATCCATGAACTGAAGATTCACAAAGATCGACCGCACTGGATGAACTTGCAAGACGCCGAAGCCTTGCCTTGGATGATGCGCTTCGACCGCAATCCCAAACCCAAGCGCGTGATTTGGCGGCAAGCCATGGTCACGCAGCCGCGCTTCTACTGGCTGGCGGTGGAACCCGAGCAGCACAAGCCGGCCGATGAGATCACGGCCAGCGTGGATGGTCAGACTGTGACCGTCCTCTCGACGGGCCGCAATCTAAAACAGTTACGCATTCGATTCGATGACCATCTCGTTGACTTGAATCAGCCAGTGACGGTGGTCACCAAGGGCGAACGAGAACTCTTTTCCGGGAAGGTGCCTCGCACGGTGCTCTGCCTGTTCAAGACGCTGCAAGAGCGCGGCGATCCGAATTATAGTTTCCCCGCCGAGATCGAGGTGGATTTCTCCCGAGACTAAACAATGCGCCTACTGGGCGCGCCGCAGTCGCGGCATCAACATGCGCACTTGCAGTTTCTCCAGTGGTGTGAGCTGCCGTTGCGGCGGCTTGACAATGGGCAGCATGTTGATTCCGAGTTCATCGAGGGCCCTTTTCAGCTTGGCCGAGGTGGATTCAGGTCCGATGCGTTGCCGTAAATGCAGATCCTGCGACGCCATGGTGATCAGCCTCGCGCCCCCGGGGCTTACCGGTATACGCTGAATCAAGGGGGCGACCAAAAACAATTCCTTTTGCAAAGCGCGAGCGGATTGTCGATCCCCAAGCTCGTATGCGGCTTCATAGGCAGCCATGGTTTTGGCGGGCAGAATCAGCGCCTCCGCACACATGGCGCCATGGCCGCCGATCTCCGCGAATTGCGTCAGATTAAGGGCCGTCCCCGAGAGAAACGTCGGTTGGACGTCGCGGGTCAAGGCGATTTGCCGTTCGATATGGCGCAAGTCGAGGATCGATTCTTTGATCCCCGCCACGCCGGGCAAATGCAATAGAGCCGCGATCTCCTCGGGAGAAAAAGTCAGGCCGGTCTGGCTGGGATAGTAGTAAATGAAAATCGGCAATAGATTCGACTGGCTCAAGGCGTGGTAAAAGCCCAAGACGTGACAGAAGGGTGTGCCTGGACAGCCGGTGTATTTGACCAGAACCGCATCCGCTCCCAGTTCCTTGGCTTGTTTCATTTGCTCGAGAGCCACGTTGACGTCGGCCGTGTGGATGCCGACCACCACGGGCACTTGTCGCTTGGCGGTGCTGACGCTGATGGAGATGACCGTCGCTCTTTCGGCCGCGTCCACGTATTCGCCTTCACCCAGCGTGCCGAGGATGAGCAGGCCGTTAACCCGGTGGCACAGCAAATGCTCCAATTGCCGAATTAGGGCCTGAGCGTCCACTTGCCCATCGCAGGTCCAGGGGACGAGCACCGTCGGGTAGATGCCGCACCAGCTTCGTGAGGCGGCGACCACGGGAGGCGGATCATCATGGACCGCAACAGCAACCTGAGGTTGGCATACCAACCCAGCCATTAGCAAGGGAAATAACCAAGTGGTCATGTCAAAACCGCCCGACGGAAGTGGATGAAGCTAGGTCACCACCTCTTGCATCGGCTGACTCGGCTACTGACGCAAGGAAAAAAACCTTGGCCTTATGACTCCCTGGTGAGCTGTAAGGGTTGGGCAAACTTTAACCATCGGATTGACTAGCTTTGAACGCTAGTCATATCGGATCAGACTGAACACTTCAAACGGGGCCAGCTTTTCCCGTCCCTTCAAAAAGGCCAGTTCAATGAGAAAAGCGCAGCCGGCCACGTGGCCCTCCGCCTGTTCAACCAGCCGGCAGCCCGCCTGCATGGTTCCCCCCGTGGCGAGCACGTCGTCGACGAGCAACACGTGGGCCCCATGCTTGATGCTGTCCATGTGCATTTGCAGCTCGGCGGAGCCATATTCCAATTCGTATTTATGCGTCAAGGTGCGATAGGGCAGTTTCCCAGGCTTGCGCAGCGGGATGAGCGGCTTGTCGAGTTGCAAGGCCAAGGGGGCGGCCAGGAGAAAGCCGCGAGCCTCGGCGGCGGCGATCGCATCGATGGCGCGGTGTTGATATTGGTCCGCCAGGCGATCGATGGCGGAACGAAAAGCACGCGGGTGAGCGAGCAGGGGGGTGATGTCCTTGAACAGGATGCCGGGCTTGGGAAAGTCGGGGATATCGCGGATGTAGTCGGTAAGATTCAAGGCACGCTCCCATGGCGGAATCATTCGAAAAGCCGTATGGTTAAAGCCAGCTAGAGTTTTACACATCCTTCGGGAGAGACGCAACATGGCAGTGACCATTCGGCCAGCTCGACGGGCCGACCTTGAGGTGATCGTGGAGTTCAACGATCGCTTGGCCAGGGAAAGTGAAAGCAAGGAGTTGGATCAAGCCTGTTTGCGCCAAGGCGTGGAGGCCTTTCTGGCCGATCCTGGCAAAGGCCGCTATTTTGTCGCCGAGGAGGCAGGACAAATCCTGGGGCAATGCAGCATTACTTACGAATGGAGTGATTGGCACAACGGCTGGTATTGGTGGTTCCAAAGCGTCTATGTTCGAGCGGACGCTCGGGGCAAAGGCGTATTCCGTCGGCTCTTCGAACACGTGCAGGAAGAGGCCAAGCGTTCGGGGCAGGTGGCCAGCTTGCGCTTATACGTGGATGAATCCAACCACTCCGCCCAAGCGATCTATCAGCACCTGGGCATGCGGCGCAGTGGTTACTTTGTCCTGGAGAAGAAGTTTTAGATCAAGCTCATGGCGTCGTGGCATGAGGCTTTGTTAATTCGCCACGGGAACTAGCGGGCCGGCGAGGGCGTCAATGACGAAAAGCCGGCCGGGAAGGGTTGGCATGAACGAACTGGGCACCCATGGATCGGGGCCGTAGCGCAGCGTCATCCAAACCGATTGCCCTTGCCAATTGAGCGGCCCGCAAGCTCCATCCGCTCCTCCTATCGCATAGTCTGCTGCCGTGAAGATGCCCGGCCCGATCGTGTTCGCTCGGAGCGGGATCAAGGTTAAGCGGCTGGCGAAGGAATGAAGCGAATTTTGTTCGATAGTCAACGGATGCAACTGGGCAGCGAGCCGATAGGGAATCTGTTTCCATTGCACAACCGCTTGAAACTCGGCGGCAAAGTGTGGTTCCCAGAAAGCGATGTGACAGGCCCGGCCGATCCCATAGACCACGACCATTTTCGCACCGCGTTCCCGAAGTTTGGCGATCCGCTCAGGATATTGGGGCAAGAGTTTTTTCGTGGCGAAGAGCCTTTGGGTTTTCGGCACGGTCAGCTTGTGCAGCGGGCCGTATAATGCTTCTTCCATTGCTCCCTGAAAACTGCCCGGTGCGGAAGAAGGCAGAGCATTCCCTTCCTGATCCGACCATTCATCCATGTTCATCCCATGAACGTGCTTGCATGAGACGCGGTGTTTCTGACAGAAATAGACCACCCAGCGATACATGCCCATGGGCCCCACGGGAAGGATCAGGATCAGTTCACGCTGTTCTTGGGCCGTTTCCTGGATTTGCTGGAAGATCTCGTAGCCCATCATGGCGTTCATCGATTCCACGCCGCCGCTGCCATCCTGGCAAATGACCGGTTGAAAGTCGCGATGCCAATGGGATTGCCGCTCCCAAAAGGCTTCCCTGCCCAAGGCCGTGATCTTCTGGATTCTGGCATAGTCCCAGCCTGCGGGATAAAAGGGATTGGCGTAGGCGCCGGCGCGGGTGGAGAGAAAATCCATGGAGAGTTCCTTGTCAAGGAGTAGCGATTTTTTGAACCGCGTGGACAAGCGGACCCAGTTCGCGGCTGAGGAGGCAATCCTGGGGATAGCCATACCCGAGATGCTGCCGAAAGCCTTCGCCCGCCTGGACGCCAATGGCTTGACCTCGCCGATGGCTCCATTCGAGCAGGGAATGGGTGTACTCATCCGTGCCATAATGCGCTTGCAACCAGGAACGCTGGGATTCGTGTTTCCTGAGCATATCCATTTTACGGTCCAAGACGGAACTAATGTCCACGATCACATGAGGTGAATGGGGTTGACCGAAATGATCGGTCAAGCCAACCGGATCGGCGTAGTAAAGATGCGGCATGCCCACTCCGGGTGTGATCGGACCGCCGCAGGCATTGGGAACGAAAAAGCCGATGGAAGCCGTGCGGGCCAGCTTGGCTGTTTCCTCATGGTCGGGCATGTAGTCGTGGACGGCATGGGTCAGGATCAGCGCTGGGGCGATGGACCGCGTGAGCTGCAAGATGCGCCGAATCGCTTCCTCGCAGTAGTGAACGTGCAAGTCGCGAAGTTCCAGGCAATGGTACCGCGCGCCGATCAAGGAAGCGGCCATGGCGGCTTCATCGCGGCGTTTCGCGGCGATGGCTTCGGGGCTGAGTTGCGTCGTGCCGCAATCGCCTGGCGTGGCCGAGGCGATGTGAATCTCCCAGCCGCGGTCGGCCAACAGGATTAACGCTCCTGCTGCGAGGAACTCACAGTCATCGGGGTGAGCCATCAAACACAATGCCACTCGGCGGGATGCAGGCATCGTTCACTTCCTGGGTAAGCGGATCGTTCTCCATGCTACCGGTCAGCGCCCGCAAAGCAACGGAATAGTCGGCGACTTCACTTGCCTGATGGAGAAGCCATGGGCATCCCCGCTTTCAAGGGGTACAATCGGTGCATGAACCGCTTCATCCGTTCCTTGGCGGAAGTCTGCCGCGAACATTTGCTGACCCCCAAACGATTGCTCTGTCCGCGCCGGCGCATCGGCGATCAATGGGTGCGCCAGGTGGTGCGCTCGGGGTGCGGCGTCGTGCAATTGTGGGTCTGCCCATTGAAGACGCTGGCCGTTGAGTTGGCGGAGTCGCGGATGAGCCGGGAAGAGGTAACGCTCATCAGTCCCCGGGGGCAAGCTTGCCTGGTGGAAAAACTTTTTCGCGACCTGAGCCGGAAAAAGGGCCACCGCTTTCTGGCGGGCTTGGCCGACACGCCCGGCCTGGCAGCGAGCCTGGGCAGGACCGTGGCGGACTTGCGCATGGCGGGCGTTTCGGCGGCGGAATTCAGCCCTGAGAGCTTTGCTCATCGTCAAAAAGGCAAGGAACTGGCGCAGCTTTTGGCAGAGTATGAGCGTGAACTGAAGCGCCGCCAGTGGATCGATGACGCCGAACTGTTTCTCTGGGCTCGCGATCGCCTTATCGAGCAACCCGCCGTTTTGGGCGACGTGCTCTTTCTCGTGCCTGAACCATTTCCGACGTGGGGATTGTCGCAGCAGCTTCTCGATCAATTGCCGCTCAATCGCCGCGTTGCGCTGCCTGGAGATGAGCCGGGACTCGTATTCGATGATGAACCTGCTTCGGACATCAGACGCTTGCGCTTTTTCGATCAGCCGGAGTTGGCTCCAGCGTTGCAGGGGGATGGGACGGTCCGCTTCGTTCAAGCCGTCGGAGAAGGAAACGAAGTCCGGCAGATTTTCCGAAGTTGCCTGAAGGAAAAAATTCACCTGGATGAAGTCGAAATCCTCTATACGGATCGAGCGACTTATGTCCCCTTGCTGTACGAGGTCATGATCGAGTTGCAAGCGCGACAAGATCCGCATTTGGCAGATGGTCATCGACCGTGGGTCAACTTCGCGGATGGGCTCCCAGCGATGTTTTCCAGGCCAGGGCGAGCCTTGTCAGCCTGGCTTGACTGGATCAAGGAGGATTACGATCAATCCCGCCTGGTCGCCATGCTGTCTGATCGCTTATTGGAACTCGAAGCGGTGATCGGCGCCTCGGCATCGCCTTGGGTCTTAGCGGAGCGATTGCAACGACTGCCCATTGGCTGGGGCCGCGAACGCTATCGATCGCAAATCGATCGGGCATTGGCCGCGTGCTCGCCTGAGGACGAAACGTCGAGGCAGGCATGGCAAGCTCTTCTGCAACTGTTGACCAATTTGATCCGTCTGCTTCCCGCTGGCCAGGTCAATGCGGCCCAATGGTTGACGGCGGCGGATCAATTCTTGGAACTCTGGGCGGCTGGCAGCAACGAATTGGATAACTTCAGCCGACAAGAACTGCGTGCCGAATTGGCGGATCAACGACTCTGGCTAACGGAGATGGGATTGCTCGACCAGTTTGAAGCGACCGATTGGCTCGCCCAGTTGCCCGCGGCGATTTGGGTGGATCAGCAAGGACCGATGCCGGGGATGATGCATGCCGCCTCCTGGGAGCAGGGGGGACATTCCGGCCGACCGCACACCTTTCTCCTGGGCATGGATGAAAAACGGCTGGCCTGGTCGAGCACGCCAGACCCGCTCTTGGACGACGTCGAAAAACAACACATTTCTCCCGAACTCCTCACCTCGGTAAATGAAGCCCAACTCCGCAAGGAACGTTGGCAGCGGTTCATGGCGGGGCTTCAAGGAAAGATCACCCTGAGCTTCAGCATGAAGGACATGGCCACGGATGCCGATCTTGCTGCCAGCCCTGCCTATCTCGCCGTGCAACGTCTCTTTCCCTTGGGTACAGGCGACCGCGTCCCCAGTGAGAACACGGCCGGTTATCTACCGGGAAGCAACGAAGAATGTCTCTTCGCCGAGGAGCGGTGGTGGCTGCGCCTGCCGATCGGCCGCCGTTTGGCCAACGTGGATACCCTGTTTGCACGACAGACGCCCCACTTGGCGGCCGGTTGGTTGGCCGAACAGCAGCGGCAAAGCAATCGCTTTACGGAATATGATGGGTGGGTGCCAGAGTTGGGCCGTCAGTTGTTTCCCGAAGGCGCAGCGGCGGGCTTTGTATTCTCAGTGAATTCCCTCGAACTTCTCGGCCGTTGTCCGCTCGCCTTTTTTTTCAGCAAAGGGTTGGGTTTACGGTCCGTCGAGTGCATCAAGAAGAAGCCGACCGAATGGCTGCCCAGTCATCGATCCGGCCAATTGCTGCATCGCGTTTTTCAGCAATTCTTGGCCATGGTGCGAGCGCGAAAAGAAAAGCTCGATCTCAAACGGCATGGCCCGCTCATGGAACAGACCATGAGGGAAATTCTGCAAGAGTTCAGCCAGGAGCATCCGGTCGCTTCGGCCATCGCCAGAGCCAGGCAAGAACGCGAATGGACGGCAGCGGTTCGGCTCTTTCTGATTGAAGAATGCCAACTGGCACAAACGCATGAGGTGATGTTTCTGGAATCCAATGTGGGTTTGCATCACGCCCAACCCGGACGGGAGCTAGATAGCCCTGAGCCCATCGAACTGCCGCTGCGGGAAACCCGGCGCTTGCGCGTGGGGGGCTGCATTGACCGCATCGACCGCAGGGGAGGTTCGGAGAGCCGGGAGTTTGTAGTTTGGGATTATAAAACGGGCCGCCCCAGCCGGTATGAGGAGGGCACGTTTCAGAAAGGCAGGATCCTGCAGCATGCCTTGTATCTTCAGATGGCAGAAGCGGCCTTGCGCAAACTGTTCGATCATCAGGCCCGCGTGGTGAACTTCGGCTATTTCTTTCCCAGCCGATATGGCAAGGGCGATCGCTTGCTCTGGTCAGCGGAAGAGTTGCTTGAAGCCAAGGAAATCCTGGATCGCCTGATCCGGTTAATACATGAAGGGGCCTTTCTGGCCACGGACCAGCCGAAAGATTGCGAACATTGCGAGTTCCAATCTCTATGCCAATTGCCGGACGATGTCGAGGCGAGCGGCCGAAAATTAGAACAGCCCAGCAATCGAGTCCTGCAACCCATGAGGGAGCTTCGCCATGAAGCGTAAGCCGCCTTCAGGGGCTTCGTTCATTCCACCGGATCAAGCCGAGCGGGATCTCATTCTCACCGCTTTGTCGACCAACCTCATGGTGGAAGCGGCCGCCGGTTCGGGGAAGACGACGTCCATGGTGGGGCGGATGGTGGCCTTGCTCAAGGCGGGTGCTTGCGAGATGTCCACCTTGGCGGCCATGACGTTCACGAACAAGGCCGCGAGCGAAATCCGCGGCCGCTTTCATGCCGCCCTTGTCCAGGAAGCTCAAGCGGCCTCAAGTGCGTCGGAGCGAAACCGGTTGCAACGCGCCATCGAGGACAGCGACCGCTGTTTCATCGGCACGATCCATGCTTTCTGCGGCCGGTTGCTGCGCGAACGTCCGTTGGAGGCGAAGGTGGCGGTTCCGTTTGATGAGATCGATGACGAGGAAGATGCCGCTCTCCGCTTGGAGGCTTGGGATCAGTTTGTGGAGCGTTGCTATGTCACCGACGACGCCGTTTTGAATCGACTGGACGCCATCGGATTGCAGATAGGAGATTTGCGCGAAGCCTTCGTCACGTTCGCCGACTATCCCGACGTGGACGACTGGCCTTGCGCTGAGGTAAAGCCGCCCGATGTGAAGGCGATCCTCAAGGAGTTGCGGCCCTATTGGCAGCACATGCAGACTTTAGCCCAAAGCTTCCCCGCGGATCGCCTGCCCAAGGACCCGTTGATGAAGCTGTTTCGCCAGTTGCCGCGTTTGGCCGCGACGCATGACTTGCAGCAGCCAAGCCAGGTGATGGAGCATTTGCAGAACTACCAGAAAGAGCTGAAATGGAATGATTTGAAAAAGAAGGAATGGGAGAAAATCTTAGGTTCCAAGGAACAACTCGAAGCTGAGATGATTCGCTGGAATCAATTGGTGACAGAACATGTTCTACCTGCCTTGCAACGATGGCGGCAACATCGCTATCCCGTGATGATGAGCGTGCTCAAACAGGCCAGGGAGGAATATGACCGGGTCCGCGCCCAGAAGGGAAAATTGAATTTTCAAGACCTGTTGCTGCGGACCGCCGAGATGTTGCGGCAACAGGAACCTCTCCGCCGCTATTACCGCAAGCGCTACACGCATCTGCTGGTCGATGAGTTTCAGGATACCGATCCGCTGCAAGCCGAGGTGTTGTTCCTGCTTACGGCCGATGATCCCAAGGTCAAGGAATGGTGGCGTGCGCGGCCGGTGCACGGGTCGCTGTTTCTGGTCGGCGATCCCCAGCAATCCATCTATCGGTTTCGCAGGGCCGACATCGTGACTTACGAAAAAGCCAAGAAGCTCATCGTTCAAGCCGGCGGCCAGGTCGTGCCGTTGACGACCAACTTTCGCTCCCGACCGGGGCTGGTACGGTGGGTGAACCGCTGTTTTGCCGGCGTTTTTCCCAAAGAGAGCACGCCCTATGCCCCGATGTATCGCTCCATGGAACCGGGCCGAGTGGACGATGCAGATGACCCCGAGGTCTTGCGTCATGATTTACCCGCCGCTTATCAAGGCCAGAAACTCAGTCATCAAGATGTGTTGGCGCAATTCGAAGCTCAGCGCGTGGCGGATGACATTCAGGAACGGTTGAGCCAGGGGGCCTCCCAAGCGGATGATTTCATGATCTTGGCTCGGAACAAAGCCAGGCTCAATTTTTATGCCGGGGCGTTGGCCCAGCGGCACATTCCTTATCAACTCACGGGACAAAACGCCTTGGCGATGCTGCGGGAACTGAACTGGCTCCTGAACGTGCTGCGTGCCCTGACGCAACCCGGGGCGTTGATCGACTGGGTGGCCATGTTGCGCGGCCCCTGTTTTGGCTTGAGCGACCGGATGCTCTTCCGTTTCAAGGCCGCTGGGGGACGATGGGGTGAACTGCACACGATTCCTTCGGAGTTGCCAGAGGAAGATCAACAGCATTGGGGGCAGGTTTTCGAGCGGATTCGCGCGTTGCTCCAGTGGACCCGGCGTTTGCCTCCCGCTTCGGCCATAGCGCGCATCATGGATGAACTCGGCCTGACCTATCGGCAATGGCTGCTGCATGGCGAACGTCAAGCTATTTTCGGTCTGGGCAAAGCGCTCGAATGGCTTCGTTCGGAACGCCATCAGCTCCTCACCTGGGCGGAATGGATCGAACGCTTGGAACAGTTGCAAGCGAGCGATCGCCAATTGGCGTGGCAAGCCAGTCCCGATCCTTTGGCCCCAGCCGTGCGCATCATGAATTTGCACCAGGTCAAGGGACTTGAAGCCAAGGTCGTCTTCCTGGCGGATCCCAGCGGCGATCGCGAACATGCGCCGATGTTTCATATCGATCGGCGCAGCCAGCAATCCAGGGGCTACCTCATCATCCGTGCTCCAAGACAGAAGCACCAATTAGGGGAAGTCTTAGCCGAGCCGACCGATTGGGATAACGCACGACATGAGGCGGAGCAATTTGAAGCCAGAGAACAAGATCGTTTGCGCTATGTTGCTGCCACACGCGCCAAGGATCAACTGATCATCGCACAACGCAGCCAGGGGCAAGAGAAAAACTTTTGGAGTGCCTTCGCGGCTGATTTGGAAGACCGACCGGTGATGCAAACGGTTGAACGAACAGCCACCGAGTCCGCGGAAGGTATCGAGGTGAGCGCGGATGAACCAGAGCAATGGCGAGCGGAGATCAGGCATCGCTGGAGTGAAATAGTCCCAGCAACCTACAGGATTCAGGGCGTAAAAGCTTTCGCCGTTTCCATGGAAAAGGCAGCGGAGCCATACGGCACGACGGCAGATTCAACACCGTATGGCTTAGGCTGGGGCACATTGTTGCATGCCCTGCTCGAGAGAAAAATGCGACAACCCGAGGAGCCTTTGGAAGTGTTTGCCAAATTGCTGGCTGCGGAGGAAGACATCGAGGAAGAACATCTCCGAAATGCTCTTGCGATGGTGGAAAAAGTATCGCAGTCGGAGATTTGGAAAGCTGCCATGACATCGCCCAAGAAGTTTTCTGAAGTGCCTATTCAGCAATGGGTTGCGTCTGGTGATGTGATTGAAGGCCAGGGGAAAACATCTTTTCCAACCTTGCTTTCAGGGCAGATCGATCTCGTGTTTTGGCGTGAAGATGGCTGGGTGATTGTCGATTACAAATCGGATCGCATCAACCCGCGAAATCGGAGTGAATTGATCTCGCGATATCGTCCGCAAGTCGAGTGGTATGCTAGGCTTTGGGAACAAATCACCCAGGAATCCGTCAAAGAAATGGGTATTTATTTTCTTGATGCCAACCGCTACGAGCGCGTTCTTCGGCAAAGTTGACATGGATTTCCTAATTCACCCAATGCTCAAGGCAGCGGTATTCCTCCCCATGATCAACGCGGAAATAATGCGTATGAAAAATGAGCGAGGATTGGCGAACGTTTTGATGGAATGATTGACGGAGGGGATGATCGACTCTAAGACAATATGTTGCCACTCATTCACCTTTGCGTACTTCGAAATGAATTCTCATCAAGTCGTTGAGACTAGATGTCGACCAGCCATCGAAACCTCGGATACGCATTATCTTGTGAGATGCCAACCCGATTTTGCGTGCAATGGTGGGGATGAACGCTAAAATAAGGAGTCGTCTTGTCGATTGATTTTCAGCATTTTCCCGAATGCTGATCGTTATCGCTTTCTCATCGACAAGACCACCAGGGAATTAGGTAAGCCTATGTTGGATTTGCTCTGGGTTTTTCTCATCAGCCTGGGCTTGTGCTTATTGCTCACGCCATTGGTTCGAAAATTAGCCCATCGCATTGGCTTGCTCGATCATCCTGATGGTCGGCGCAAGATTCACTCGCGAGCAACGCCAGTCGCGGGCGGCTTGGCCATCCTCGCGGCCAGCGTCATAACCATCTGCCTCAGCCTGATCTTTTCAGATTTTACACGATTAACCTTGAGTCAGGATCTGGCCTTTTTAAGCAGCCTTCTCATCGCCTCCATCGCCATTTGCTTATTGGGCGTCATCGATGATTATGGCAAGCTGCGCGGCCGCTATAAGCTCATGGGGCAAACGCTCATTGTGCTCTTGATCGTGGCCATGGGGGTAAGGGTCGATCAATTCCGCCTATTCGGAGAAACCGTCGAACTCGGTTGGCTCGCGGTGCCGTTCACGGCCTTCTGGCTGCTAGGGGCCATTAATTCACTCAATCTCTTGGATGGCTTGGATGGCATGCTCACTGTCATCGCCATCATTATTACATTAGGTTTCGCCCTGGTGGCCGGTTTGAACAACGCTTGGACAGCCGCCATCATGGCATGGGTGCTCACCGGGGCTTTGCTCGGCTTTCTCCGTTACAATTACCCTCCCGCCTCGATCTTTCTCGGTGATTCCGGCAGCATGTTGATCGGCCTGACCATTGGCGTATTGGCCATTAAAAGTTCCTTGAAAGGTTCGGCCATGATCGGACTGGGGGCGCCCCTGGCCATCATGACTATCCCCATTTTGGACACCCTAGCGGCTATCATTCGCCGCAAACTCACTGGCCGAAGTATTTACACCACGGATCGGGGCCACCTGCACCACTGCATGCTCAGTCGAGGCCTCACCAATCGGCACATCCTGGCTTGCGTGGCGGCCTTGTGCTCGTTGACGGTCCTGGGAGGCTTGGCCAGTACATACCTCAATACGGAATTGCTGGCCCTCTTGGCGGGATTGGTGGTGTTGTTGATTCTGGTCTCCACGAAACTGTTCGGATACGTGGAGTGGACGCTGATCAAGAAGAGCTTGGCGCATCGTACGCAGCGCATCTGGTCCTTTCAAAGCAAGGATTCGCCGCAAGAATTACATCTGCATCTGCAAGGGAAGGCGGAATGGTCCGAGTTATGGCGGCGGTTGACGTCGCGGGCGGAAATGATGTCCTTTATCCGCATCAAACTCGACGTCAATGCTCCAGCCATGCATGAAGGGTATCATGCGCGGTGGGACCGTCCGTGGGAAATGTCAGAGCAAAACAATGTGTGGGAAATCGCTATTCCCATCACCTTGCACGGCACCATCGTAGGGCGATTGGAGATTGCCGGCGTCCGCGACCCCGATCTGTTCTGGGAGAAATTGGCCAAGGTGGCCGCCATGGTGGAAGAGTTTGAATCGGGGATCTTCCAATCCTTGCAAACCCCCCATCCAGGCAGTCAAAATAAACCGAAAACGTCGTCCGAACTGGCCATCGGCTTGAAATAAAAGGGAACAATTCGTGGGCCTCTTCAACTGGAGACGGGTATAATTCGACTGTTCATCCTATTTTTTATCGACGCCCGCGGAGGATAGACGCCATGATCCGCAATGTGGAGGGGAGCCCCCCTCATTCCGTTGAAACTTTGGACGCCAATCAGGCCACCAATACGTTCCGCATCGCCTGGCAGCGCAAGTCGCTGGTCATTTTATCCTTGGTGATCGCGCTGGTGCTCGGCTCTTTCTATTATGCCCAGGCGCCGCGTGTATACCGTTCGGAAGCAGGCGTTTTGGTCCTGAAAAAGCGGCCTGAAATGATGGCCTTTGGGAGCGAGGCAGCGACGACCTATCTCGAGGACTATCTGGTCACGCATACCATTCTCTTGCGTAGCCCGATGATGATCAATAAAGCCATCTCGCGCAATGACCGCATCAAGTCCCTCAAGTCGTTTCAGAACATGGATCAATCGCAAATCATGAACACGATCCAGGGGGACCTTGACGTCAAACGCAACACCGGCGAGGGGAGCACGCGGAGCAGCGTCCTGACCATGTCCTTTCGCTGCAGCGAGCCTACAGACAGCAGCCAGGTGTTGATGTCCATCTTCGAGGCCTATCAGGACTACCTCGAGGAAACCTACAACAAAGTCAGCGGTGAAATGTATGATCAGTTCAAAAATGCTTCAGACATCCTCAATCGCCAGATGCGCGAATTGGACGAGAAGCATCGCGAATTCAGGAAGCGTTATCCCTTCGTGGCCTCGCGCACTCGGGATGGCTTAAATGCCCGCATCATGGAGTTGCAGCAAGTACAAAACGAATTGCTAAGCAAACGCCGACAATACAAGGAATTGGAAATCGGCCTGGCAACGATCCAAATGGCTCTCAAGAGCGATAAGCCGCAGGCCGCGTTGCTGCTCTTGGCGATGGAAATTACTCGCATGACAGGCGATAACATGAGGCAAAACTCTGCTCTGGCCATTCAAGACAAGATCATGGAGCTTGAGATCGCCAAGCAAGAAATGCTGACGCAATATGGCCCTAATCATCCCTACGTGCAAAACTTAGACAAACGCATGCAGTTTTATAAGGATTATGGGCAAAAAACGCAAAAACCTCTCGTGAATCCACTAAAACCCGAAGGCGTCGACAACCCCAACCAGAAAGTGGACTTGAATGCCCAATCAGAGGAAAATCCTCTATTGAATGGCTTGCGAGCACAAGAATTGGAACTCAATAAATTGGGCAACGTAGTCCGCTTTTGGGAAGAACAATTAGCCATCGTTCAAGAACGCGCCAAGACCGAGGTTCCGCTTGAATTGGAAGAAGAAGAGATTGTGCGGAACAAGGAAAATCTACAGAAGCTCTACAACACGGCCATCGACCTGATGAATCGGTTTAACTTGTCCAAGGACACCGGCGGGTTTAAAGCCGATTTGATCGCGCCGCCGAGTCTTGGAGTGCAGGTCGAACCCAAAGCCTTCACCGTCTTCGCCATCGCCATCTTCCTTGGGCTGGCCATGGGGTTTGGCTTGGCCTACCTGGCGGACATCACGGACAAAAGTTTTCGCAGTCCCGAGGAGATTCGCCGCCGGCTCAATCTACCCGTTTTGGGGCATATCCCGGCTCTTCTCTCCGAAGAAGAAGAGAAAGCCAAGTCGGAAGGCGTGGCGGGTCCCGATCCAATCCTGTGCACGTATTACAAGCCGAAATCGCGCAAGGCTGAGGTCTTCCGGGCCGTGCGCACCGCCCTCTACTTCAACACGCGCGGCGAAGGCCACAAGGTGATTCAGATCACCAGTCCCAACATGGGCGATGGCAAGACGACCCTGTCCACGAATCTGGCGGTTTCTATAGCACAATCGGGCAAACGGATCGTGCTCATCGACGCCGATTTCCGTCGTCCCCGCATCAACAAGGTTTTCGGCTTGTCGAACGACATCGGGTTCACCACCGTTCTGACTGGACAATGCGAGCTGCGCGAAGCGATTCAGCAGACGATGATTCCCGGCTTGATGTTGCTCACCTGCGGACCCATTCCGCCGAACCCCGCCGAATTGCTCACCTCCTTGCGCTTCAAGGAACTGATCGATGAACTGCGCGAGCAATTCGACTTTGTCCTGATCGACACGCCTCCTCTCTTAGTGGTGACCGATCCGTGCGTGGTCGCACCGCGCGTGGACGGCGTGTTGCTGACGATTCGCGTGGCCAAGAACGGCCGTCCCGTCGCCGAGCGCGCCAGGGACGTCCTCAATTCACTAGGTGCGAACGTCCTGGGTGTCGTGGTGAATGGCATCAACCTGTACACCGGCAGCTATGGCTATGGATACGGGTACAATTACGGCTACCAGTACGGCAATTACGACTACGGCAGCTATCAGTACAAGTACGATTACTACGATCGTTACTATGCCCCGTATGGCGACGACTATTACCATGAGGGGGACGAGGGCAAGAAACGCAGCACCTCGACCAACGGCGGACCCGCCACGGCCTTAGCGCCGCCGGAAACGCAAGCGCCATCGCCTCCGGAGAAACCCGGAGAAGGCGGTTTCTTCAATCGCTTGTTTGGAAAGAAATAATGCCAGTGCTGGCCGGTCTTTGATCCGTGGCTCGCGCGACGCTTCGTTCGCGCGAGCCATCGGTTTTTTTGAAGGACGAGTTCATGCTGCCCTTGGTCGACATGCATTGCCATCTGGTGGCGGGCGTGGATGATGGTCCGCGCCAGTTGGCTGATGCCGTGGCCATGTGCCGCATCTCCCTAGAGGAAGGGGTGGGTGCCATCCATGGCCTGGCCCATCAAAACGACACGTATGCCGAGGTCACCCCGGAAATGATTCGGGAGGGCATCGCGCGCCTGAACCAAGAACTCCGCCAAGAGGAACTACCCCTGCTGGTGGTTCCCGGCGCGGAGGTCATGGTCGTGCCGTCGATGGGTGAATGTTTAGAGAGAAACCAATTCCTCAGCATCGGCGATCGAAAGCAGTATCTGTTCATCGAAATGCCGCATGGGTTGTACGTGGATTTGCGCGACTGCATCTGGACGCTGGGTCAGCATGGGCTACGCCCCATTCTGGCCCATCCAGAGCAAGTGCCTGAATTACTATTCGAACCGCGCCGAGCGGAAGAGTTGATCGAGTTGGGTTGCTTATTCCAAGTGTCCTCCGCCAATGTCGTGCAGTCTTCCTCCGCGCGCTCGGCCCGAGCCTTGCGGCAATGGTTCCGCCGCAAGATGGTGCACGTGCTCGGCTCCGATGGCCACTCCCCCCGGCGCCGACCGCCGCTCATGCGTGAAGCCTATCTCGCCATCGCTCAATGGGTGGGGGAGTCCGAGGCGGATCGCGTCTGTTCGATCCATGGCATGTCGATCCTGCAAGGATTGCCGCTCAAAACGCCGCCGATAACCCGCGACACTTGGCTTGGCTGGTTGCCGCGTTTTTGGTCTTCGGTCTAATCCCGCGTTCTCATCAGCATAAAAAAAACGAGGCGGATGACTGATCCGCCTCGAGTCGTTGGTTTCAGTCGTCGCCCGCCGCGGCTTAGGGGAATCGGCTGCTTCCCGTGATGGCGGAGGTCGGCGTTCTTAAGATGGTGGAGAAACCGCTGAAACTGATCGCGGAAGTCATGTATCGAGCGAAGGCCTCGCCCAGAGTTTCCTGCAAGATGAGGATATCGCCGGGCATTACGATTAAGCGTTCACGCGGGTCGCGGGCGGCCTTGTTGAGGTCGACGCGAATGCGGATTTCACCCACCGTTGGGATCCTTCGAACGACGGACAACTGGCTGGGCGAAGGTTGGCCGATGCCGGCGGCGATGAATTGCCCAGTGAAATTATTCCCACCCAAAGCCCCATTGAAGAGGGCTCCACGGGCCTGGGCCACCGCTTCGACGACATCGAGATCGTAATCGCGGGGCAGGATGATTTCATTGGGTGGAATGATGCCGCCCACATAATACACTTCCGTGTCGCGGGAATCGATAAACACGATGTCTCCCGCATTGAGCGTGACGTCGTCTTGGGTAAAGGGGAGTGGTTCCCCCGGCTTCAAACGCAGCGGAATCCGCGCGACTTGGAAGCCGAAGTTCTGGGCCATTTGGCCTGAGCGATCCTTGGCGATCGCTCTCATATCGGGCATGATCTCGGGAAATTTGCCGTCCTTTCTATTGCGCCGCAGCACGATCACTTCATTGTTGGCATCCAATCCGGGAAGGCCCCCGGTCCGCGTCAGCGCGGTGGCGACGTCGCTTTCACTATTCGGCAAATCCAAGGGGAAACCGGTGCCGCGTTTGGTGTTGGACAAACCACCGCTGAAAGTGACCCCGCCCGCGTCCTGCCGGAGCACAAGGATGTGATTTTGATTTTCACGCTGCAAAGTGATGATGACGCGCGTTTTTTCCGCCATGAAGCCTTTGTCGGTCAGCGTCTTGATGATTTCCTTTTCCGCTTCGGAAGCGGACATGCCTTCGACCTTGATAGGATCGAGCAAGGGCAGCGAAATGGTGCCGTCATCGCGAACCACCACGGGATAACCAATCGAGGGGGGCAATCGTCCATCGCCGAGTTGCACGGGAGGGGGTTGTTTTGGCTCACCCAGGATGCCCTCGATGAAAACGCCGAGGATGGCCCCAGGATAGATGCGAATCTCAGTCTCTTGCTTTTTCTGCAGAAGATTGAGTGGCACCGAGACTTGCTCTTCCTTCGGCTTGGCCAGGAATTGCGGCGGCACCCGATTGACAGGCACGCCGTCCGACAAGGGATTCGAAAACGCGGCGCAACCAACGATGCCTTGCATGACCCCTAAGAAGAGAAGCCAACCCGTCCACGAGTGATTCGGCCGCGGGTGGCGCAGCTTCGTGGGGTGCGAGGTTTTTTGGCGACTAGACGGCATGGGGTTCTCCCCAGAATGAACGATACAGCTTGTGTATGGGTACGATGGCGCGTCCAACGGTCATTCCTTCTCGCCATGCTTATTGTGGATCGGAAGGATCGTGATGGATGATTCCTCATCTGGTGCAGGCTTCTTCGGAGGTTCCGGTTGATCCACGGGGCGTTTGGGGGTCTCCGAACTGCCATCGGGTTTAGGCTTTTCCAGTTTCGGCACCGGTATCTCCTTGGGCCGATCGACTTGCTCTGGTGAAGTCGATGACGGTTTGATTTCGTCGTCCTTCGGGCGGGGCGGGACGCCTGGATCTGGTTTGGGAACCACGGTCGGCTTCTCAGGAGCCGGCACGCTCTCGATTGGCTTCGTGGGCGTCGTTGATTCGGACGTTGAACGGTCTTGGGGACGCGGCACGGGGACCTGAGCCGGCGTTTGCGGTGCTTCGATCGTGGCTCCATTCTTATCCGTCGTTTTGTTGGCGTTCCGCATGGCGTCGGACGGGGCCGCGGGCGGAATGTGCGTGGGGATGACAACCAAATCGCGGTAACCGGACTCCTTGGCTACGGCCGCGCCGTGGCGGAAACCAGCGAACCAATCCTGAATGGCTTCATTGCCTTCGGGAGATTGATAGAACAGCGCCCAATAGCGGCGTGGCGGCGAAAGGGGAGGTTCTCCCGATCCCCCATTATTGAGGTAATCGATGTAGCCTTCCTCAAAGCCGCGGCGATAGTGCTTGCTGAGGACGAACGGCGTCGAGTCAGCCACGCGCTGCCAGGCTTCTTCAGCCCAGCGTTTGTCCCGAATATGGCGAAAGACATTGTCGCTGTTGTAGTCGAAGTGCACGGGGTCGATGAACACATTCTTGGTGATGTACTTCGACAAGCCGCAGCCAGGCAGGAGGAGTACGATCATGCCGAACAGCCACATGGCCAGCTTGGATCGCATAGTCCGCACCCTCAATCCATCCACGAACAAAGGCCGCACGGACGCCAACGGAGCATCCTGCATGACTTTGATCGGTTAAAGGGTTGTGATGGGATTAACGAATCTGGCCAGGGAACCTAGGATAACGAGCCTGGTTTCCGCGAAACGGGGGAAATCGTTAATTCAGATTCAAGTTTCAAGCGGCTCGAAGCACAAGGCAGGTGTTGCTGCCTCCAAAACCAAACGAATTCGAAGCGACCGTGCGAATTGGCCGAGGTTGGGCAGTCCAGGGGACATGGCAAAGTTGGCATTCTGGATCCGGGTGATCCAAGTTGATCGTGGGCGGAACAGCCTGACGCTCCAACGCCATCACACAAGCCAGCGCTTCGAAGGCAGCAGCCGCCGTGAGCATGTGGCCGGTCATGCTTTTCGTCGAACTGACCGGAATGCGCTCCACGGCCGAGCCGAGGACCTCATGGAGCACCCGCGTTTCCGCCTGATCGCCGACCGGCGTGCTCGTCGCATGGCCATTCACATAATCCAAATCCGCCGGATCGAGCCGCGCTTCGTGGAAAGCGCGGCGCATGGCCAAGATGGCCGGGGCAGGGTCTGGGCTGGGGATGACCATATGGAAGGCGTCGCTGCGCATACCCACTCCCGCCACTTCCGCATAACAGCGGGCCGAGCGGCGTCGGGCGTCAGCGTCCTTTTCCAACAGGAAAACCACGCCCCCTTCGCCCGCCACGAAGCCGTCGCGGTCGCGGTCGAAGGGCCGCGAGGCGGCCGCCGGTGCTTCGTTCCGACGCGACAAGGCGCGCAGATTGCCGAATCCCGCCAGGGACATCGGCGTGATGGTCATGTCGCAAGCCCCCGCCAAGCACCGATCGACCCAGCCCTGTTCGAGCCATTTTTTGGCGACCGAAAGGGCAACATTCCCGCTGGCGCAGGCGGCCGAGACCGTGTGGACGGGACCATGGAAGTTGAGGTGTCGTCGAATCTGTTGGACGAGGGAAGCGGATTCGCCATCGCCTTCGTGGATTTGTCGGCCGCCGCGGTTGAAATCATCTTCCCAGAGGATGCCCCATTCCGCGCCGATCCCCAGCACCAAGCCAAGTCGATGATCGTGACGCCGTTCCCAGAGGCCCGCATCAATCAGGGCCTGAGTGGTGGACCACAAAGCGCACTGCGTGATTCGAGGCAGGGCTTTAAACTCAGCCACGCTCCAGCCGGGGGGAAGCGGGATGTCCTTGACCAGGGCGGCAATTTGGCTGGGATGCTGTGACACGTCAAAGGTATCGACGCGGGAGACGCCGGATTCGCCGGCGAACAAGCGGTCCGCGATCTGGTCATAATTATGACCCAAGGGAGTGACCGCGCCCAATCCCGTCATCCAAATCGTTGGCTTGTCACTCATGGATTGACCTCGAATCAGGGCGACGTTAAGCAGCTTGGTTGCTTCGGTTGGAGGTCGCGTTGGCCTGAAAGGCTTTCGTTGGCTGCAAGCCAAGACGAATCCCGCCTACCATGCCGATCTGAACACCGCCTTTGCCAGGTTCACTCATGGGACTGGAAGCCGCTGACCATGGTTGCATGAAGCGGTGATGCCATTCTGCCAGTCGACGCGGTAAAGGGTCTTCTTCTGCGAAAGCGATCGCACCAGGTCCCTCGGAAGCCACGTGGACGGAAAGTTGCCACGGTGCCTTGGCGTATTCAGGATGGTCTTCAGAAATCAGCGCCAAGGCAAGGGCATGCAATTGCCAGCGATTTTCAGAACGCACTTGACGGTAAGGTTCAGGATCGAATCCAGCACAAACCACCCACGCTCCCGGCGCTTCACCCGCTTGGAGCAGTCCCACCGCGGAGAGAATGGTTTCGACATAGCCGCCGGGGCCGCCCCCATTGCCAAAGTTTGGTCCATGGATTTTGAGGGCTTGGCTGATCGTGCCGGAGGTGGAATGGAGGCAGCGATGCGGAATGCTATGGGGTGAAGCGGACCAGGCGCCCTCGGCCTTGAATTTGACGAACTGTTCCGACAGATTCATCCGCGCGATAAAGCGCGGACTGCCCAGGATGGCCCAATCCGTCAGGTCCGCGCTTGGATCGGGCATCCGCTCGATGGCCCGGAGCACGGCGGCGAGACCAAGGATGGTTTGGTCATCCACGTTCTTCAGGATCGAGCCAGGAAGAGGCTGACCGCGAAATAACCCGGGTTGCTTGCGAATCGAGGGTAAACTGAGAGCGTCTGCTCGGAGGTAAGCCTGAGCCAATAAGCCGCAACTCGACATGGCATTTTGGGGCGTCGTCCGCACGTCTGCTTCCTTGCTAAGCAACATGTCTTCCCATAAGGGCGATGAGGGAAGCGCCGGAACTGACTATAAGAGGAAGACCATGAACCACTATTAGGCGGCTTGGTTGCCTGCTTGGCCTGCTGCCGAGAGTTTGCTCTCCACGAGGGAGAGCAACTCGCCCACGGTTTGGGATTGCATCAGTTCAGCCTGGCTTAACCGGATCCGATAATGCCCTTCGATCTGCATGACCAGGCTGACGACATCCACGGAATCGAGTCCCAATTCATCGCGGATTTTCATGTGATCTTCCAAGGGGGGCGGCGCCTGGCCCGTCTCGTTTTCCAGCATCACCAGCAACTGTTGGCGGATTCCATCCCGCTGATTCATGATCATCAACCCTCGATCATGGTGAAGTCTTCAAGAACCCATTCTTGTGCGGCAGGAAAGGCTAGCAAAAGAGGTCCAATTTGCCTAGGCGAACTTGCCTTCCAAGAAGAGTTTTGCGAAAGTGTTGCCGCGGTCAAACGGGATCGACTGTTTCATTGAATGAGGCCATGGAATGACGGGTCCGTGTATCTCCGTGATCATGCCGACGCGCAACCGCCTGAGTTTGCTGCAAAAGGCGGTGCAAAGCGTGTTGGCTCAAAGTTATTCAACACTGGAAATCGTCCTGAGCGATAATCACTCCGAGGATGGCACCCGGGAATGGGGGCAATCCTTGGCAAGCCGGGATAAGCGGGTGAAATACATACGGACTGAGCAGCCGCTGGGCATGCGTGAAAGCTGGGAGTTTGCCGCCAGTCATGCCACATCGGAATACGTCACCTTTTTGGGAGATGACGATGCGCTGAGCCGCGAGGCTTTGGCGTTGGCCTGGGAACAGCTTGCCCAGCACCAAGTCCGCTTGGTGGTCTGGCGTTATGGCAACTATTTTCACCCGGCCTGGCCCGATCCTGGCCGCCGCAACAGTCTATTGCTCATGCCGTTTACCGGCGCCGTTCGACCCTGCACGGGTCAAGAAACGCTGCATCAAGCTTTTCATCGCGTGGCCACGGTGGATTGGCCGCACCTTTCGAATGCCCTTCATCACCGGTCCTTGCTGAATGAGGTCAAGCAGCGGTTAGGGTGCTTGTTTCCGTCCGCCTTGGGGGATCATCTGACCAGCGCCTTGATCCTGAGCTTGGTGGATCGCTACCTCCTCATCGACCGACCCATGTCGCTCTATGGTTGGTGGTCCGGTTCCTTTTCGTCGGCCGTCATGCAACAGAATTTGCGAACCGTGGAAAGGTTGGTCGCGGCGGAAGAGCGGCTTCCCGAAGTGCCGATGCAGATGCGGCTTTGGAGCAATCTCTTCGCCTCCGCACTCTTGACCGTACATCGTTCCATGGATGCGAGCCACGCCTGTCTGGAACTCGATTGGGCGCGCTATTTCCATAATTGCCATGCCGAGATCATGGCCTTGCGGCGCCGCGGACTCGACGTCGGCCATCTCGAAAAGGAATTCGATGAGGCCCTGTCCAGGCAACCCGGGGAGGTTCGTAAGGAAGTCTTGCGCTGGCGATCGGCGGCGCGCCAGCGATCCATCCGCGTCCGCTTGCGGGAAAAGGTGAATGGTTGGCCTTGGTGGTTTCGCCTGGAGACCAAGCTAAGGCCCAAGCTGCGGCGCGACCGGCCGGTTTTACTGCGCGGCGCACGGATCGGTTTCCACGACATTGCCGAGTGTGCCGAGCAATTGGATGACCTCACTCGTCAAGGATTTCCCGCCATCCATCGCCATGGGTGGGCTTGTCAGGGAATCGCATAACCTGGTTGCGACGTATTCACTCTTTCGGCATGCTCTTCTGTTCAAGCAGTTTTACGATGTGAAGTGGCAGGCTGCTCGTAAAGCTCGTGATAGAGCAGGTCGACTTGCCGATGAATTTTGTGCACGCCGAATTGTTCCAGGACAAACCGCTGTCCCTCTCTGGCCATGCGTTGGCGGCGTTCATGGTCGTGCAAGAGTTCCACGATCGCCTGCGCGATGCCCTCCACATCATCCTTGGGCAGCACCAATCCGGTGACGCCGGGCTGCATCGTTTCTCGGCAGCCGCCCACGTCGGTCAAGATGGGCACGGCTCCCGCGTATTGAGCCTCCAGGGCGACGTTCGGCGTGCCTTCCACCTCGGACACCATGACGAAAAGATCTGAAGCGGCCAGGGGAGTGAGGATGTCGGCGGGTTGACCCAGGGGAACGATCGTCTTCTCCAGGCCAAGCCTCTGGATTTCGGCATCGACCTGTGCCTTCATCGAACCGCCGCCCGCCCAGAGCACTTTGATTTGCGGCACACGCTGCCGCACTGTGTCCAACACTTGCAGGAAGGTCAACGGCCGCTTGTCCGGTTCGAGGCGAAAGACAGCTCCAATAACGGGCGTGTGTGGTTCCAGGCCATGTGCTCGCCGATAGGACAAGATGCGTTCTTGATCGGGCAAGGCGGGTGCGGCGAAGGCCAACCGGATGACGCGAAAGCGATCGGCGGGTTCAGCCAACCAGGCGGCATATTCCTGCACTCCCAGGTCGGAAAGGTTGACGACTTGGACGCCTTTTTGGTGCAAGGCGAGCTTGTACCAAGGACGCGACCAGGAGCGGAGACGATGCGGTTGGCGGGCGGGGGAAACGGAAGCGATGGTCATGACGGTGACCGGGATGCCCGCGAGCCGGGCCGCCAGGAAGCCGACCAGGTTGGCGTCGTCGCTCCAGCAATGCAGCACATCCACCTGCCGCAACAGCAGTTCGCCAGCGAGGTCGATGACCATGTCGCGGTAGTCCTTCGGCAAACGGGCCATGGCGGCTTCATCAAGACCACGCGCGGACCATCGAGCCGGGAAGCGTGGATCGAAATACTTGGCCACGGTCTCCGCGCCGATGCGTTCGGGAATCCAAGATTTCCCTTTGAGTTCCTTGACCTGATAGAGCGTTTGCCAGAGGATTTCGACGTGATGTCCCGCCTCCAGTTGGCGTTGCGAGACGATGGCGATTTGCCGCTGGATGCCCCCAAATTCCCAGGCAAAGTTCATGAAATAAGCGATCCGCCAGGGACGGCCTCGGGGACGCGGCGGCGCCACAAGCTGAGGTTGCCGATCCAGAATGTCGCGAGCTTGCTCGAGGGGCTGTTCCCATTGACGAGGCTGGGGCCAGAATCGGCCGCAGTAGAGCAAGGCAAAGCGAAAGACAATTAGCATCCACAAAGGCAAGCACAGCGTGTGCGTGCCCAGGGCCAACCAGCACCAGCGAAAACCATGACGATACAGCAGCACCAGGCTTTGCCCGCGAATCAGCTCCCAAGGAAGCCAGAAGGCTGCCGTGTCGAGCCGCATTTTTTGAGCTAGGGAAAGGGCTTCACCGAACCGCATCGGGTTGCATCCTGGATCGATGCTTACGTATTGCGTTTCTGGCAGCCGATGTTTGGCCTGGCAGGGCAAGGCGTGCAAGGCAACCGTGCCGCCGAAGCGAAAGGTCATTTGCGCCGCCGAGGCTTCGAAATCAGCCACGAGCATGACGCGCCGGGATGGTAGAAACCTTTTTCCCAACCTATGCCAGGTTCGCAAAAGGCCGTGGCCCAAGCGTCGCCACCAAGTGGAATGCGGAATCGGGATGAGTCCTTGGGCTAAGCGATCATCAAACCAGGCGGCGTAGGCTCCCATTCACGGTGTTCCTTCAAGTGCCAAGTCGGTCGGCTAGGGATTCAAGCCAACGGTTGATTAAGCGGCTCGTCTTGGTTCAGTTGCCGTGGCATCATGCAATGCTGCTTCCAGGTCGCGAGGCGCGTAGGCCCCAAAGCGCGGCCGCGGCGTGACGGGGCGTTTCATAACCTTGGATCGGAAGCGACGGCGGACGTAATAGCTGATGAAAAACACCCACGAGATCAGTTCAAGCGGCATTCGGAGCAGGGCCTTGAAGAAATGCTTGCGGGCCGTGCGGTAATGTTTGCCAAAAAAGGCCATTTTCGCCCAGCGGAAATGGTAGAGTCCGGGCGGCATCATGCGCGTTGTAGGCAGCATGATGTCCAACATGGGAAGCCCTCGCCGGGCGCGCGCCTCCATCACTATCTTGTGTCCCAGGGCGGCTTGCTCGGGCAAACGATTGTGACACACGGATTGCAGTTGCTGGCGGTAATGCAGCAACACCTTGGGAATGTTGGCGACGCGGCCGAGTTCACAGAGTTTCAGGAACAGATCCAAATCTTCGGCGTACTTGAAGCGGGTGTCGTACATGCCGGCGGCCATGACCGCGTCGCGCCGCATCATGACCAGCGGATGCACGATCGCTCCCCCCATGCCGAATAGAAAGGCCTTTTCGATATGATCATGGCGCGGATGCGTCCACAGTCGAGTGAGGGGGGCGCCGTCGGGATCGATCATCAATACGTCCGCGCCCACGGCCACGCATTCGGGATGAGCCTGCAAGTAGGCCACTTGCTCGGCAAAGCGGTCCGGCGTGGAAATATCATCGCCGTCCATCCTAGCGAGAAAGTCTCCTTCGGCGTGCTTGATCGCCAGGTTGAGCGCCGCGGGAATGCCCACGCCGGCGGTATGAAATAACTTGATGCGTTCATCGGCGTCGGCAAAGCGGCGCAGTCGCTGAAACGTGTCATCCGTGGAGCCATCGTTGACTATCAGAAATTCGAAATGGGGGAATGTCTGCTCAAGAATGCTCTCGATAGCGGGGGTTAAAAACCGTTCCGCGACGTTGCGAACCGGCATGATCACTGAGACGAGGGGCTTGTTGTGCATCATGCACCTTTAGCCAGAATGGCATTCCAAGGAAATCCGCTGCCGCTCCAATCAACCATGGACGGCATGGGCAGCTTAACAAAGGAGCGTATTTTGACAAGCGGAACCCGGCGGCTATTCCCAACGGAAAATGCGCAAGGCGATCAAAAAGGTCACAATGCCCCAGGCGGCGAGGATAAGCAGGCTGGGCCAAATCTCGGCCAGCGTGTGCCCCTGGTTCATGATGTCGCGCAAAACGTTATTGAGCACCGTCAGCGGCAGGGCCTGGATCAAAGGCTGAGCGACTTCCGGGAAGCGGTCGGAGCTGAAAAAGATCCCCGACAATACCCACATGGGCAGCATCACCAGGTTCATGAGGCCCGACACGGTTTCGATGGTTTTGGCCCGGCTGGCGACCAGCAACCCCAACCCCGCGAAGGCCATAGCGCCAATCATGATGCTGATCGTAAGGAGGAGCAGGTTGCCTTGGATGGTGACGTTGAAAATAAAATAAGCGAAGGTGAGCAAAATCAAAATTTCGGGGATCATGAACAAAAAGCGGCTGATCATGAGGGCCAGGAGAAAATCCCGCCTTCGCATGGGGGTGGCCAGAAAGCGTTTCAACAGCTTGCGAATGCGCATATCCACGGTCACGAAGCCGACCCCCCAGAGGCCGCCGCCCATGAGGCCCATGCCGAGCAAGCCTGGAATGAGGAAATCGATATAGCGTCCGCCTGGTTGTTGAAAGTTCTCTTGTTGGGTTGGGATCGGGTCTTGTCGACCTTTCTGTCTTTGCAAAAAGTCATCGACCACTTGCTGTGCCAGAGCGCTTTCGGAGCGATTCTGATCATACAGAAATGTGAGGGACAGGTTGGCGGACTCGGCCGAAGGCGAAAACGGGATGATGACCAGCGCTGTTTTATTCTCGGCTAACCGCTGGCGATACGTGCTGGGGTCGTTGATTTGCACCTTAAAGCGCTGCGGATCTTGGTTCAGCCATTGAGCCAGCGCTTCGGCCTGAGGACCCGCATGGATGTCGACCGTGAATTGCTCGACCCCTTTTTCACGAAACGCAATCCCCAAGGCCAAGGTCATCAGAATCGGGAAGCCGTAGACCCAAAAAACGGCTTCCGGCTCCCGCAGAAATTCCCGCAGTCTGGCCTTGGTGATCTCCCACACGGGATGATAGCGTTGCACGGAGGCCGACGGGTATGCGGTTTTTGGGGATTCGCTGCTTTGCAGGTTCATGCTGCCTGATTTCCTTCATCGCGTAGATGCCGGCCGGTCAAGGTCACGAAGACGTCCTCGAGGCTGGCATGTCGGGTGATCAAGTTCGTCAGCCGCAACTCGTGCTGATCCAGGTATTCCAAAAGGGCAGGGATGGCCACGTGCGGCGCGTGCACTGTCAGCGTGAGATGCCCATCTTCCGCGCGCACCGATTGGACCGAAGGCAATTGCCGCAGTGGAGCATGATCCACTTCGGGGTGCGGGGCTTCCAGGCTGCATTCGATGACGTGTTCGCCCCCGATGCTGGCGATGAGGGAGCGCGGCGTTCCCTCGGCAATGACCTGGCCATGGTCCACGATGGCAATGCGATCGCAGAGCCGCTCGGCTTCATCCATGTAATGGGTTGTCAATAAGACGGTTCGCCCCATGCCGCGCAGGGAGCGGATGATCTCCCAAAGTTGTCGGCGCGATTGCGGGTCCAGGCCGGTCGTGGGTTCGTCCAGGAAAAGGAGTTCAGGGTCGCCCACGAGGGCGCAGGCGACGGCCAAGCGCTGTTTCTGGCCGCCGGAGAGTTTGCCCGTCAAGGCATTGGCTTTCTCCATCAATTCGACTTGCATCAAGGCTTCCTTCGGGGAGATGCCCTGGCGATAAAAACTGCGGAAAAGGGTGACCGTCTCCATAACCGTGAGCTTTTCCGAGAGCTTGGTTTCTTGAAGCGAGATGCCGATGCGTTCCCGAATTTCCTGAGGCTCCTTGAGCCAACTCATGCCCAGGATGGAGACTTGACCGGAAGTGGGTGTGAGCAGTCCTTCAAGAATTTCGATCGTGGTCGTTTTCCCTGCCCCATTAGGTCCTAATAGCCCAAAACACTCCCCCACGGCAACCTCTAAGTTCAAGCCCCGGACGGCTTCCACGGGTGGTTTGCCTGGGTAGGTTTTGAATAATTGCTGACAAGAAATGGCTGGAACACTTGGCTGTGAAGACATAGTAGGTCTCGATAATTCCCGGTCGCGGCACTACCTTGGGCATTGAAGATCAGAACCTGCAAGGATGCCCCAGGTTCACTCCATGGATTGCATGCGGCTCTTCCATGGCGGTTGATGCCTAGGTCATCTCATGGCTTTAAGATAGGAAGTTCGACTGGGGCCGTTTGGGGCCTTCCCAAACCCAATCATTTTTTTACACGGAGCAGAAAAAACATGTTTGCTTTGTCCGACAATAGTCGCTAAATTACCTTTGTTGATATTCTGCGTCATTGTTGACTTCATCGGGGTGTCTGTCGATCAGTCGAGAGAGGTACTCATATGAGCGTTATGTCTGAGACCGCGCCTCGCCGTCGAGGTTTATCCAAGTGGCTTGTCCTGCTCTCCACCGCCATTTTCCTCATTCCTGTTCCTGGTTTTGCGCTCACGTTTTTAGGACAGTGGCAAGTTTTCCAGGGGCCGACGGGCAACCCGTTTTTCCCTGATCCTGCGATCGTCACTTCACAAGACAACATCCGTGGTGGATGGATTGAAATCGACATGCGAACCTTCGCCGCGGCTGGCGAGGGCTCCCTGACCGTGACAGCGGTTCGCGATTTCCGCGTCAATGGTGCATCCGAATTAGTCACCATCCAACGGCAGTTCACTTCGTTGTTGGGGGATGGCCGCATTCGCGTGACCGTGAACATCACGCCGTACAACATCAACAATCAGCCTCCTTTCAATATTCCCCCGGTGAACTTCAATCGCTATGGGCTGCCCGTTGGCATGGTGGGGGACAATAGTACGAGCACCGGTCTGTTTCTGGGAGGCAACTATCGCGTGACGATTCAAATCGTTTACGAAAAGACGGCTGCTGGCTATTGGCAGAATTCATCACCGCACCGGTTCACATTTACCGGGTTTTAACCCCGCTCTGTGGGGCATGAGTCCAGTTTGATCAACTCCATCGTCTTCCGGTTTCCATCTTCAAGGAATCAGGAAGACGTTTTTATCTCCGAGCGGCTGTATGGTCGTTTGGTTCCAAAGGGTCATCGATGGCTGCCAACCCGGCGTCCACCATACCATCTGCGAGAAGCAAAATAGGGCAGGGGCTGCGTGCGGGGATGGAGGGAACCATCTTATTGACCGTGGCTGCCAGCCCATGGGCTTTCGGCGGCGTCGAACCTTTTGAATTTGTCATCTATTGGATTGTCGCCCTGCTGCTCTTGATGTGGGGGGCCAGGGCGGTCATCGAGGGACAAGTCGCCTGGCGGCGGTGCACCATCCCCATCATTCTCAGTGCCTTCTTCATGCTGGGCATGTTCCAAATCATGCCCTTGCCTCGTGCCGTCCTGAATGTGTTGACCCCCAATGGCATGCGCTTGCAGAGCGACTTGGTCCCGGAGCAGCCGGAACAACTGACCTCCCCAGCGGCCGATCACTATATTCCCGACCTCACCCCCGATAAGACGATCAGCCGTTATCCCGTCGGCACCAGGGTGTTTTTACTGCAATGCTTGACGGTGCTGCTTTTCTATTTGGTGGTGCGCAACAACGCCGCTTCCCCTTCGGCTTTGAAGCGACTGTGCCTCGTGGCCGTGGTGAATGGCTGCCTATTGGCATTCCTGGCCTTGATGCAATTTGCCACCAGCGACTTTTCCAAAATCTATTGGACCGTCACCAGCCCGACGCCCGAATCCGGGACTGTGTTTGGCCCCTTCATTTGCCGCAATCACTATCCCTATTACTTGAACCTTTGCCTGGGACTGGGCATCGGTTTGCTGCTCGGGCTTAAGAACCGCAATCACGACCGCTATCATCTGGACTGGCGGCGCATGGAAGCGCAAAAGCTTGAAGCCCAGCACGCGGGCATGTCCTTCGGCACGTCAGCGCCCATGGTGCTGCAGCGGTCGTGGATGGACTTTTTTCAGGATAGCCGCCTCTTATGGCTCTTTTTCCCCTTGGCCCTGATGGCGGCCAGCGTGATCTGCAGCTTGTCGCGCGGCGGGCTGATTGCCCTGCTCGGAGGGGTCGCCTTCGGAGTGGGATATAAATTGTATTCGGGACGGCGCATTCAAGGGTTCTTGCTTTTGCTTGGGTTAGCCGTTTCCGTGTTCTTGTTGCTGGGCTGGTTTGGCTTCAACGTCATCGAAAGCCGCTACGCCAATATCTTCAAAGGCGAACTGTTCAATGATCGGCTCGCCATCTGGGAAGCCGCCTGGCCGCTCGTGAAGGAATACTTCTGGACTGGCACGGGCTATGGCACCTTTCATCTCGTGGAGCCCTTGCACCGTCCCCCGGGAGGGAGCCCATACTTTATCCACAGCCACGCTCACAATGAATATCTCGAAGCCCTGGTGGAGGGAGGCATCCTGCGCTTGGGTTTGACCCTGCTGCTCATCGTCGTCCTTTTCCGGATGGCCTTTCGCGGCATGGCGCGCTTTGGGCAGCGGTCGACCAGCGGTTTGGTCTTTGGCGCGATGATTGGACTGGCGGCGGTGTTCATTCAAAGCCTAGGCGATTTCGGGCTGCATATTCCCTCCATCATTCTGTTGACCACGGTGGTGATGGCCCAGGTGGCCGCCGTCGCGCAGGATCGATCGGAAGAGGAGCGTTCCCGAAAGCAAGGGGCCAATCCTGCCGAGGAAAACGCTGGCGAGGAAGCGATCGTTCTCAAGGGGATTTTTCCCGCGCTGTTGTGTTTGCTGGGAGTCGGCATGGGAGCCGTGCTGATCGGCGGCGGCGCCCAACTGAACATGGCTTTCCATGCCCGCTTAAACGCCAGCCGCGTGCTCAAGGAGAATCGTCAAAACCCCGACGCCTGGACCCAAGCTGTGGAGGCGCTGGAGTCGGCGCTGCGCGTCGCTCCCGATTTTGCCCAACTGCGGATGAATCTGGCTTCCACGAGCATGCGCATGATGCAGGATGAACAGCGGCGCTTTGCCGAGGGGAGCATTCATCACTTCGCGGCACAGGCCGTGGCCGCGGGCGTCTTTTCCTCCATGTCCGCTTCGCCGATCGTGGCCCGCTATGATGACGCGCTCTGGGGAGCCATCGTCATGTCCGTCTGCCGCCGGGCCCGCGACGAGGAAGCGCTTTACAAGGCGCGCGAACCACGCGTCCAACAATATTTGCGCCATTTGATCGTGGTCCGCGACCTATGCCCATTGATGCCGCAACCCCATCTCCGGCTGGCGGAGCACGTGGAGGACCTGGCTCGGGCCGACAAGCGGCACGTCTACCTCAATCGCGCCAAGCAACTCCGCTCCTTCGATCCCTATTTGTGGTATGAATGCGGCGAGCAGGAATGGCTGGATGGCAACGCGGAAGAAGCGATGCGCAGTTGGCGGCGCGCCTTGGAGTTGTTTGATCCCAACGCCTATGACGCCGCGTCGCTGTTCACCAGCATCATCGAGCGTGCCCGCTTGAAACCGCCAACGATGCAAGACTTGCTCAACCCGGGGACGACGCATCTCGCCCCCTCGACCTTCAGCAGCGAGGAGATCATGGTCAAGGTGGTGCCAGATCAGCCTCGCCTGATCCTGGCGGCGATACAAAGGCTTTATCCGAGCGATGAGCATGCTCAGAAGCGCAAGCCTCATCTTGAACGCGCCTTGCGCTTGCTCGGCCAGCCTAAAACCAGCATGGACTTTTATTTGCACGGCGTCATTTTGGTTTCCTTGGATCGGCTGGAGGAAGCCGAACGCAGCTTGGCTCAGGCGACGACCATGGAGCCTTCCCGCGTGGTCTGGCGCATGGAATTGGCCAAGGTGTATTTGGAACAGAAAAAATTCCGTGAAGCCAAGATCCACCTGGAACTCATTGTGGGTCAACAGCCCGACTTTCCCAATGCCAAGACGCTTCTCGAAGTCGCCCTGCGTGCCCTCAATCCACCCTTTCAGCCCATTCAGCCTTCCACGGACTTGAAACCAAACAAACCCTGAACCTGACGGATCGCATGCGGTTTGACGCCGCCTTGCACGGACCGGTCAAAAAAACGGCGCGCCCTATTGCTTGACGCGCCGCATTGGATTGGATGTTTGCGTGAGGAGTTAACTTTTTACGCCATAATGGGCTTGATAGCGACGTTTACACCGCGGCGCGCCGAGCACTTCATGGACCAAAAACGCAGCCTTGATGCCATGGGTGGACTTGAGCAGGCCAATCAACTCTCCGGTAAGACTGTCGCTGTCGATCCTGACCTTGCGGCCAGCCGAGATCGGCGCCGCGGCTTCGCCGGTCATGCGCACTTCGGGCATGAGCCCTTGGGAGGCGGGGTATTGCATCTGGATCGGAGGCTCGAAGGAGCGCGCCAGCATTGGGCTGTCCGCTCGCGCTCGCGTTGGTCGTTGCTTGGGCCGCCGCGATTCCCTCGTCTCGGTGGCTGGCTTGCGCGTTGGAGGCGAAGCGGAAGGACGCAAGGTCTGCGTCACGGGCTTCGGTCTTTCGTAAACGACCTTCTCTGGGATCAGCACCGCCGGCTTGGGCGGTTCCTCGAGGAACGGTTCCGCCAGAATCGCTTCCTGGGGCTTGGCTTGTTGCTGCGCGCGGCGGCGGTTGATTTCCTCCAAGAATTTATCGATCTCGGTGGTCGCCGGCCGCGGCCGCTGCGGTCGTGCAGCGCCGGGTGCGTTCTTCATCGACTCGGCACTTTTATAAATGGTGCTGACGAGCCAGACGACGAAGCCGATGCCAAGGATGATCCAGGTGATGGGATCATTCACGAGCGGTCTCCCTATTCCGAAGAGGGCGCATTGCGATTGGGGTCAACATCGCGGCGAGTTTGGGCCGTAGTGTCGTGGGCAATGGACTGCCTCATGTCCGTGTCGGCCTGCAGGTTTTTAAGATTGAAATAATCCATCACGCCCATGCGCCCCTCGCGGATCGCCGTGGCAATGGCCAGCGGGACTTCCGCCTCGGCCAAAACGACCTTGGCGCGATTTTCCTCGACGAGGGCCTTCATTTCTTGAGCGCGGGCGACGGCGGCAGCGCGGCGCTGCTCGGCTTGCGCTTGGGCCACCTTCAAATCCGCCTGGGCTTGGGCGGCTTGCAGGTTCGCGCCGATGTTGTCCCCCACCTCCACGTCGGCCATATCGATGGAGACGATGTCAAACGCCGTGGCCGAATCGAGGCCCTTATTGAGCACCTCCCGTGAAATGATGCTAGGGTTGGCCAACACTTCTTTATGATCCGCGGCGGAGCCGATGGCCGAGACGATGCCCTGGCCCACGCGCGCGATGATCGTTTCCTCGGTGGCCCCGCCGACCAGCCGTTCGAGCTTAGTGCGGACGGTCACGCGGGCCTTGACCCGAAGCTGAATGCCGTTCTTGGCGACGGCGTCCAGCGTGCGGGCGCCCTTGGTTGCGTCGGGGCAATCGATGACCTTGGGATTGACGCTGGTGCGCACGGCGTCCAGCACGTCGCGTCCCGCCAGGTCGATCGCTGCCGCGGTGCTCCAGGGCAATTCGATGCCGGCCTTGAACGCGGCGATGACGGCGGCGGCCGTCTTGGGGACGTTGCCGCGTGCCAGATAGTGGGCTTCCAAGTCGCCGGTCTCGACGCGCACGCCCGCTTGAACCATGGCGATTTTTTGCCGCACGATCAAACCCAGGTCCACTTTGCGGAGCGACATGCCGATCATGTCCAGGATGCCGATGGAGGCTCCAGTGAAGTAGGCTTGAATCCAAAAATTGATGTATTTGAAGAAAATCAGGATGATGATGAAGGCAAAAATACCAGCGATCACCAAACCAATGATCAGCGGCGTGTTCATTTCTGTGCTGCTGGATCGATCTCTGGCCGCTTGGGCGAGCAGAAGCCAATTCATGTTGTCCTCTCCTTGAGTGAGGCGGGAACGAGTCGCTCTTTGCAAGTCATGATATGGTAAACCGTTTGCCTTACAGTTGCAAATCAGAAGGTATTTCCAAGTCGTCAGGCAAGGCCGGCCGGATAACCAGATAACGATCGCGGATATTGATGACCTTCACCATCTGGTCGGCGTCGATGAAAATGCCTTCGGTCATGGAGTCGAGCCGCTTGCCGTTGATGAGGACCGTGCCGGAAGGCTGATGCGGGGTGAGCGTTTTGCCGACGTGGCCGCGAAATTGTTCCAACTCCAATGCTTGAGGCGTTTGCCCGAGGTTGGCGTCCACAGTGGGGGCTTTCAGCAGCATCCGCTTGCCCACGGGGGTGTAGGGCCAAAAATAAAAAGCGACTACGACCAACATGGGAATGACGACGAGCAAGCCCACGATGGCGATCATGCCCGCGCGCACGCCGCCGCCCTCGGAGTCCGGCGTGAAGAATATCATCGTCACCCCGGAAACCAGGCTCGTCAGGGCCAGGATCAAAAGCAATCCGCCCGAGGGGATGAAAACCTCCATGATCAGCAGCACCAAGCCCGCGAGGATCAGGATCAAGGCCCAAGTCATAGGAGAAACCCTTTTTTGGGGGGACCGTCGTCCAGGCTCCAGCCAGGATCCAACAAATGCTTACACCGCGCGAACCACGACGCGGACGCCATCGATCTCGACGACTTGCACGCGCGTGCCCGCCTCGACGTAGGCGCCTTCGCCAACGACGTCGAGGTATTGATCACCAAAAACAGCCTTGCCCGCCGGGCGGAGTTCGGTCACCGTCGTGCCATAAGCTCCCAGCAATTCGGGGGAAACGGCGTAAGGCACGCTGATGCCCGGTTCGTTCGACATTTCATCGCGCGGCTTGAGCATCAAGCGATTGGCCCAAGGTATCTTGGGGAGGTGCCTGGCGAGCATGAAGCCGCACATCAGGGCAATCACCAGGGCGCCCGCGAACACCGCGAATTTCTGAGCCAAGACGACGTATTCCGCTTCGCTTTGCGGCCATTGCTTGACCACCAGCAGCGAGAGACCCAGGAGCATGAGCGCGATCCCGCTCACGCCCGTGATCCCAAAGCCAGGCAAAATAAATACTTCCACGCCGATGAGCACTAATCCCAGGAGAAAGAGCAGGATGGCCAAGGCGTTCAATTCGCCGGCGAGCCACGACTGCGCCCAGAAAATCAAGAGAAAACACAACGCCGCGATCACGCCGGGAATCGTCGTGCCGGGCGCTTTCAGTTCCAAAATGACGCAGGTGAAGCCAATCACCACGAGCAACAGCGTCGTGAACTCATTCCTGAGGATCATGACCAGGGTATCGAGCCAATCGGTGCGCATGAAGTTGACGTCCGCCTTGCGGATGCCGTACAGGCTGATGACGCCGTCGATATCCTTGCTTTGCAGGACGGCTCGCGCCATGCCCCATTGAACGGCCGCGTCGCCGGTCAGCACCAGCAATTCGCCGGGCCGCTTGACGACCGGAACGTTTGGCACCAGCTCCCAATTGCCGCGTGCTTCGCCGCGCGGCAAGAAGACTTGGCCGCCGTCGCCAAACTCCATGGGGCGGCGCGGATCAGGGCGTTCCCGGGCGAGCACGATTTCGAGATCGACGTCAAAGAAGCCCCGAATCAGCATGGGGGAGTAAAGCTGAGCCTCGGCCAATTGCGTCAATTGATTGCGATAAAGCTGGATGTCGTTTTCGGAGTAGGGGCGGTTCCCGGCCAGGTCCTCGTAGACCAGGCTCTTGCAGTCGCCGAGCAGGGCGGTGGGTCCCAGAACGATTTGATCGCAAGCGAAGATGAGAAAATGGGCCGCCCCCGTTGCGCTTTCGGGGATAAAGGCGACGGTGAGCACGTTGGCCGCCTTGGCGCGATCGCGAATCTCGCGGCCCAGTTTGTCGGCGCGTTCGACGCTTTTGGGCCCGCCGCGCAGGTTGTCCAGTTGCAGGATGAGGCAGTTCACCTTATCCACGTCGATGGCCTTTTTCACCTTGCGCAGCACGGTGTCGACGGTGCCGCCGTCGATCTCGCCCGCAACGTGGATGATCGCGGCGCGGGGCTGGGCGATGTTCAGCAAATTGCCCTTAAGAACCGAAGGGGGAATGCGGAGCCGCTCCACAAGCTGCTGCGCGGAATTGATGGTTCGATTGATCAAGCCCGTGGCTTCCGCCTCCTTGGCGGAAAAGATGCCGAGTCGGCCGGGCTCAAGGATGACCTGGGGTTGGAGTCGGCGCTCTTCGGGACTCAATAGTACGGAGTCTGGTAATTGATAGCGCTCCGCACGCACCGGATCGAGTTTGAAGCGTTTGCCCTGCAGCTCGAATTCATAGACGGTCAAGTTGGGGTCCAGCATTTTCAGCAGCAAGGCCCCCGGGCGGCCGCGCCGCTCCGCCACGTTGAGATACGCGTTCATCTTGGTGCGGTCGACGGGCTGGACGCGGTCGACGCTGGCCTGATTGAAACCAATCGTGGCTTCGGGCCGATCCCCCTGGGCCACGGTCAAGTAAATCTTGTTGCACGCCATGATCGGCAAGACGACGTTGCCATGGACCGGTCGATCCACGAAGGCCACCGTGTCCACGCGAGCTTCGATCCGATCGAGCAGATAATTGGCCAGGTCCAGGCAGGGGCCGAAGCTGGAATATTCAGGCGATTGAAAATGAAAAACCAGAATGCGCGCGCCATTCTTGATCGCGCGTTCGGTGTCGATTTTAATTTGGTTGTAAACCTCGGAGGTAATTTCGCCGGGAATGCTGATCCATTCCCCGGGCACGCGCTGTTCAACCTGGGCCGGGGAGAGCGTGGTCCACGACAACAAGGTCATCAAGCTCAGCCAACCTCCCCACTTCATCAGCGGGTGGCGCGTTGGCCGCCTGGGACACAAGCTCGAGTCCAGGGAAAGGGTTGCGTGCCTCATGGGTCCCCAGCCTTCATCTCTATCGATGCTGATCCTGCGTGGCTGAGAGTCAAACCGCGGCGGTTCGATCGATCTCAACATTGAATTATAATGTGTATTCGCTGCGCGGGCTATGGGGTTTGAATTTCATCCCAGGAGATAAATGTGGATTTAACAGTCCGGTGAACGGGAATGGGCCATCTTCATTGTCTTTTCAAGCAACTTGGCGGGTGTGGCGGTCTGTCGCGCCTGACTCGAGAATGGCGGCGGCGGCCCTCTGGCAGGCTCCAGGCTGTCCGACTTGTTCGCGGAGTTGACTCAAAGCGGCGATGCGCTGTTGCCGCGCAGGCTCGTCGTTGAGCCAATGTAAAAGAATGGACGCAATCGCCTGGTCGGGACATTGGGCCGTCAGAAATTCAGGGAATAATTCTTGGTCGGCCAACAAATTGACCAGAGTGATGTACTTCACATGCTTGAAGCGTTTGACCAAAGGGAAAAGCCACTTGCCAATGCGATAGACAATGACCGTTGGCGTGAGATGGTGCAGCAACTCCAGACTGACCGAACCTGAGACGGCCACGCAAGCGTGAGCGAGGTGGATGATCTCCGGCGTGCGGCCGACGTGGATTTCCACGGGGAGGAGGCGCGATCCCACCAAACGCTCCATCGTGATGGCCTGGCTGGGTTTGTAAGCCGCGACGAGAAATCGGACATCGGGCCGCTGTGCGTGAAGTCGCTCCATGGCTTGCACCAGCATCGGGCCATTTCGCGAGACTTCCTTATTGCGTGAACCAGGCAGCACGCCAACGATGGGGACGCCAATGGCCATTTGGCTTTCCAGGAAGCCTTCATCCAACTTCTGACGCTGCATTTCATCGAAATAGGGATGGCCAATGTATTCCGCTTGAACGCCGCGCTCCGCATACCACTGAGGTTCGAAGGGCAGCGAGCACAGGATGCGGTCCACGTATTTTTTCATGCGTTTGACGCGATGGGTCGCCCAGGCCCAGATTTGCGGCGGCACAAAATAATAAACCGGAATGCCTTGTCCATGGGCGATGCGCGCCAGCCACCAATGCAGTCCCGGATAATCGATCAGGACGACGCGGTCGGGCTTGTGCTCTTTCAACCAGCGCGCGAAGAGACGCAGAATGCGGATGAAACGCGGCAATTCCGCCAGGACGGCCGTCAAGCCCATGACGGCATGGTTGCAGAGCGGGTAGACCATGTGGCATCCCGCCTGGGCCATGCGCTCGCCGCCAAAGGCATGGATATCGACGGCCGGCTGAAGCTGTCTCAGGGCACGAATCAAGTTAGCGCCGTGCAGATCGCCGCTTGGCTCGCCGGCACTGATAAATATTTTCATGTCGGGGTCTCGAACGCTTCCTGACGCCGGGACATCGCCTGGGAGAACCAGTCACTTAGGACAGCCAGCCACCATACCGTGCCAGGCGGTTTGGGAGCAAGGCCGACTTGAAGGCGGGCTGCGGGGGCAGCCTTTTTGATCTTGTCAATCCATGACATCCACCACGGCGGCTGATTTATCCACCATAGGTGCGTGGATCGACGAGAGGGAGGAGAAGGGATTGCAGTTCCTCGATCGGGTAAAGGCAAAAGGCCCACTCGCGTTGCTGCCAAAGGTGGGCTTGATGCTCCGCTTCCAGGGCTTGCGGCATGGTTTGATCGATCTGATCGAGTTGCGGCTGCACGGCTGGCCTTAATTGGTCGCTGATGCGGCGAAATTGATGAAAACGCCGCACCCGCTCCTCGTGGGTGGCCGGCTGCCAATCCATCATGGCCCGCTTTTGGATTTGCAGCTCGCGTTGCTCCTGGGTCAGACTCGCCAGATGGCGATCGGGATTGTACCACAGGTCGCGCCAAAGCTGTTTGAGCGCGCGTGTGCCAGGCGAAAGATCGAGTTCCTTCTTGACACTAGGCGGGATCGGCAAGCGCAGCGTGGCCGTGAGAGTGAGATATACCGGCGGCTTCATGCCATAAAAGCCGCGGATGATGTCGTCCGTTAACTCGTCGTAGATGGCTCCCCCCAGTCCGTGAATAAAGCCATCCGCCAAGAACAAGCGGCAAAACAGGGTCGTGCTCAAGGCCCGCGGCCGCACGCGCCACCCCGCGTCCGTCCATGTTTGCCAGGGCGGAAGCGCAGCCACGAAGGTGGCGGGGAGCCTCCAGTTCAATGGTTGGACCTGATCGCCGATCATCGCGAAGTGGAGTTCGTCCGTTTGCCGCTTGACCGCCAGGCGGCCGCGATGGCGGTTTCCGGGTTGCCAAACCCAGAAGGGGAGTTCGATCCAGCCATCGCTGGCCTTCAATTCCGGGACGGGATGGTTTTGACTGCGGATGCCCTTGCGCTGGCGAAAACGGGCCAGGGCGTCATTATGCAGAAAACGAAACCGCTCGGCTTGGAGGGCAAGTTCGAGCAAAAAAGCCAGAAACCCCTTGGTTTTGGCCAATTGGCTGATGGGGAGCTCCAAGTTGTGAACCTGCCAGGCTTCCTCGATCAGCCGGCGGCCTCGGGCTAAGCGCCATCCCATCGGCCAATGCCGCGTCTTGCCTTCGACGTCAGCGACCAAGTGCCAATAGCGAGAAAACAGTCGCTCAGCGTCCTGCAGTTCTTTGGGACCCGAAGACAGCACGTTTTGCCAGCGGGCTTCATCCTGCACGAACCTTTCCTCATGCGGCATGGGCGGTTGGGGTTCGTCGAACAGCACTTCCTTGATGCCTGGTTTCTCGGCGGGCCAAGGGACTTTCAAGGAAGCACTTTTGCAGAGGTCGTTGTCCACGATCAGGTTGAGCGCGGCGCCCTGGAGCCGGCGCGCCAATCCAGCCGCAGCAAAGTTTTTCGCCCAGACCCCTGGATGGAATAGCTCTGGTTGATGTCCGGTGACGATCAGCCCAGATCGTTCGCCGATGGCCGCTTGACATTGACCGGAGGTGAGTTCAAAGAGGAATCGCTTGGATCGTTCGAGGACTTCTTGGGCGGCGAGTTGACGCCAGGCGGAGAGAGGCTGATCCAGGATGGAGATGGAAGCGGTCGACAACCATTGCTGTTCAACGGCGAAGGCGGACGCCGCCTCGGCCAGCGCCGGCACCGCGAGCAGGCGGCCATGCTCCTTCGGTGCCGCGAGGTTCATGGACAATAGGCTCCGGAGCACGGCTGCTCGCAGCGCGGCTGCAGGAGTTCGCGCTCGATGATCGTCCGGTAATAACGTAATCGCTCATCGGGCTGGTCCAAGTGCCCGCCGAAGGCCCGGTTCGGATCGAGGTAGAGCAGCGGGACGCCCACTTCGACGATTTTCCAATTGAGCAAAGCCGCTTGCACCCACAGTTGCAGCGGCATGCCCCAGCCGGACTCGTCCAAGCGCAGCCGGCTGAGCTGGGACACGCGATATGCCTTGAAGCCGCAAAAGGAATCGGTCAGGTTGAGGCCGAGCCGTTGGTTCAATTCCTGGGTGATGAGATGATTGATGCGCCTGCGGTCAGCCGGGGGAATTGTGTCTTGATGGAAGGTGCGCAGGTAGCGGCTGCCGGAGACCAGGTCCACGCCTTCGTTCAAGGCTTCGAGCAGAACCGGAATGCGGGCGGGTTCGTGTTGGCCGTCGCAATCCATGGTCACCAGCGCGTCGTAATGATGCGCCAGGGCGAAGCCAAAGGCCGAGCGGAGGGCCGCCCCATAGCCCAGGTTGTGCCGATGAACGATGACGTTCAACTCGGGCTGCTCGGCCAGCAAGTGCGGCGTGCCATCCGTCGAGCCATCGTTGACCACGAGGATGTCCGAACTGAAGCGGCGAACTTCCTCCAAGACCTTCGTCAGGGTCTTTTCTTCGTTGTAAATCGGGATGGCGGTGAGGCTACGCATGGGGTTCTCACTCCTAATGAAAACCTTCGTGACGGATGTCAAGGAAAGCTCAGCGGTTCAAGCGTGATGGGGGGAGGCTCCCGGCCCGTGATTCTCCTTCATGGATCGATGAAGGGGATGGAGCGGAGGGGACTCGTCGTCGTCGGTCTCTCGAATCGAACGCCACAGGATCGGCCGTGAATAGGGAGCAATGTGCAGCACCACTTCCCCATTCTGAAAAATGCGGACAATCCCCGAGGATTCGCTCACCGCGACGGCAATGGCCCGGGTGCGGCGCGAGATGGCCGCCGCGGCCCAATGGCGGCTTCCCAGCCCCTTGCTCAAGGTGATACCGTCGGACAGGACGTCGATGTAACGAGCCGCGGCCACCACGGCCCCATCCTTGTCCACGATGATCGCGCCGTCCAGCTTGGCGATTTCCTTCATGCTCTCCCGGACCCGGCGATCGCGGAGGTTGCGCTCCTTGCGGCTATAACCCCGCACGGGATCGAACCCCAAGGGCTGGGACAAGCTCAAGACTTTCCGCGTGTCCCCCACCACGAACAAGGTGCCTACCGGTTTGCCCTCGCGTCCTTCCCGGCCGATTTCCGTGGCCAGATCGACCACGGCCTTCAAGGTTTCAATGGGCACCTGCGTATCCAGCTTGCGCAGATCCTGGGCGCGCAGCCGTTCCAGGCTTTCTCCCAGCCGAATCACGCTGAGGCTGTCGAGGTGATCCAGGTCATCCCCGACTTCCAATCCATTATACAGGGCGATGACAAGGGCCTGGGAAGGGATCAACTCGCTGGTCAGGGCATCGAGCAAGCAAAGACTGAGCCGTTCGCGAATAGGCATCGGGCGAACATCAGTGGGGAGGACCGTCAATTGACGATTCTGCTCCAGGAGCTGCCCCAGCTTGACGGAACTGCCGCTGACTAGCAGTTTGCAGTTGCCTAAATGGGAATGAACGGCCTGCCAATCGAGATTCACATCGGTCAAAAGCATCACGGCATCGGCGTTGAGGCTCAGGTAAAGCCATCGCGCAGCTTGTAGCAAATGTTCCGATTGGGGGGGTAATTCACCCACGCCTCGTGCTGGAACAGGAGGCGTTTTCAGGGATGGTTGGGTTCCGATAGGAGTAGCCATTTTCACTAATCCTAACCATTGGAACCCACAGGGGCAAATGACGTGAAGACTTTTAGTAAAAAAATTTAAGTTGCGTCGCTGAGTCCCCGTCAAGGGTGGCAAAAAGCAGCCGGCGCTGCGCATTCTTGAACTTCAGTCCAACGGGACGAAGAGCCAGGCTGGCGTGGATGCGAGGTTGTCAGGCCTTATCCATTCATGGAGCTATCGGCCCAGCCGCTTGTGCAGGATCGCCAGGTGGTGTTCGACGTGGCCTGCGAGGATGAAGGCCGAGGCGCGCACGCTGACGTCGACCTGATTGGCGACACCCATCCGGTTCCAGGCGATGGCATCCATGGCTTCGAACATGAGCACGTGGCCGCGCCGGAGATGGTCAAACTCCTCCACGAGACTCATCCAAGGGCGGCGGTCAAACGCCGCCTCTTGAACGTAAGCATTCTCATCGAACCCCGGCAGGGCTTGCTTCTCACCGCGGGCGATGCACAAGGCGCGAGTGCCAAAAATCCGCTCGCTATCGATGAGATGGCCCAGCACCTGATGCAGGCTCCACGTGTAGGGCGGGTGCCGCGTGAGCGCCTCTTCCGGGCTGACCGTTCGGAGAAAGGCCGCGGTGGTTTCTCGTTGCCGATCCAGGAAGTGCACCACGTCGCCCGGGGGAACCAGGCGGATGTACTTGCCGTAAAAGGCGCCGTATTCCGCTTCTCCCGGACGCTCAGCCCGAAAGGCAGCGTCGAACGCATTCATGATGGCGTACTCGAAGAGGAGTGGTTCCAATCCATGATTTAAAACAAGGGCGTGCGGCCAAGCTTGCGGCGCACGACGGCCCATTGCCCGGCATGCATGAGCCAATGACCGCCGATGACCGCCATGACGTCCACGACTTTGGGCGCCCAGGAGCGGAGTTGTTCGGGCGCATCCAAATCCAGATCGTTGTCCGTCAGTTGATCGAGCAGTTTATGGGCGGCTGCTCGCTGCTCCTGGGCCAGTTTCAGGTACTCCGCCTTGGAAAGGAAATCCTTGGGCTGATCGGAGGCGGCGGCTTCCTTGGCATGTTTCTCGGTAAAACCCGCGGGCAGGGCGGGCATCACCCCAGGCTTAACGGCCGAGAGCATTTGATGCTCGGAATTGATCAAATGGCCTAACTGCCAGGCGATGTGATTGCTGCCGGGAACGGGTCGGACCAGCAAGTCGGCGTCGGACAGATCGTTTAGATAACAGTCCACGATGAATTGAGCAGAGTTCCAAGTCGCCTTGAGGGCTTCACGTGCATTCATGTTCTTGCCTTTCACACGGTGGGAGGACCGATGGGATCGACCTGCCCGGGTTCAGGATCGAGAGGAGAAATAGAACGCCAGGATACCCACCAGGATGGCATGCCAAACCAAGCGATCCCCCAGCGGATCGGCGGCGGGCCGAATCACGAAATCGATCAACAATTCCACGACAAAGGCCAGCAAGGCCAACAGGGATAACCAGGCTTGAATATCCTGAAAATAAGGGGAGCCGCGCCACGGGCCTTTGCCGATAACGAAGCCCAAGGTCAAGCCGCCGAGGAGGGAAAGCAACAAATAGGGCCATTCATGCAGCTTGTCCGCGGCGGGGGAGATTTTACGCAGCAAGTCTTCCGGACTGACATAGTACTGGTAGACCACCAAAGCGATGGTTCCCAGGAAGATGAGGAAGCGAAACGTTCCCTTGGGCAGGTAGAGCGGGTTGGCCATGGTGCCCGTCGCGGCGTTGGGGCTGATGGTCGTGCCGTGAGCCGCGAAGAAGGGCGGCACCAGGGCGAGCAGGAAGAAGACGAACAAGGGGATGTGCGTCGTGGTCGAGAACAGGTAGATCCAAAATTGAATCGCGATGCCCAAGGCGAGAATCGCCCGAACGCTGCCGGGAGGCAAGCCCAGGGGATGACGATGATAGGGTTCCGTGCTCATTCTGCCTTTCCTCTCTTCCTGGTGCTGGATTATTGTGCATGATGTTTGCGGAGCTGATCCGCCATTTGCTGGTTGATTTTCGTGCGGACGTCGGCGTTGAGCAGGGTGCCATGATCCCGCCCTGGGACGATTTCCACGTGGGCATCGCTGCCCAGCTTTTCCAAGGTTTCCTTGAGCAGCACAACGGCGCGCTCCAGATAAAACGTGTCCGCATCGCCCATGTAGATGAACAGCTTGCCCTTGAGCTTCGGCCCCATCTGATCCCATTGACGCTGGATCACCAGGCCGATGTCATACTTTTCCCACGCCTTGGCCGCGACGGGGTCGATGGCCCCGGTTTCGCGATTCCATAAGGGCATCGGCTTGCCATCCACGCCTTGCGGACTGAAGACCGCCTCGAACGAGCCCATCTGCCCGCCGTGGCCGAGCACCTGTTCCATCTTGATGAAATCCTCGGCAAACAGCGAGGGCCGGCCGTTGGAGCGGGCCAGCGGAATGCGGCCTTGCGAGTTCCGATAGATATTCGCTCCAGGCTGATAGATATTGACCAACTGGAAAGCGCGAAAGTCCACCGGATCCGGCGCCGTGGACCAGACGCCGCCGAAAAAATCGGGATAGGTGATTTGCAGCCACAGGCTGCTCCAGCCGCCGGAGGAATGGCCCGTGACCAAGCGCGCCGAGGGCTGGCCGATGGCCGGGAATTGGGCTTCCAGGGCGGGAATGAATTCTTCGACCAAGGCCTGGCCGCAGGGGCCGTTGTTGGCGGAATCGGCGAAGACATGATGCCCCAGGCGACAATCGGGATCGAGAACGACCCAAATCACTTCGACGCCGGCGAGGTTCGTTCGATTGCCTCGCCCCATCGTTTGTGCAAAGTAGTGATTGCCGCCGAAGCCTGGAATCTCATAGACGACCGGGTATTTGCGTTGGGGGTTCTCCGCCTGGCTGGCGGGCAGGATTACGCCTGCGTTCATCGAGATCGGTCGGCCATGAAACTTCGACAGTAATTCGCTTGGCTTGGAAAAAAGCTTCACGCGCTCCGACTCCCGAAACGTGCGCGGCGGCACGACCTGATCGATCGTCAAACGGAGGGCTTCGGGTTGGTCTGGGGCAAAGTTCCATTTCACGGCTCGGCTGAAAAGGTTGCCCGGGCCGCGGCCGATTTCGCGCTGACCCTGATCCAGGTCCATCAACGCTTGCACCTGATACTCGCCCGGTTTGAGTTGATCGAACCCATGGGGGTAGGCATGCAGATCGCCTTCGAAGGACAACGCATCGCCAGGCTTCCAGTCGCGGACGTCCTTGGCCAGGATGATGCAGGGGTTAAACCAATTTTCCATGGCGAGCCGAGGTTGTCCCCCGCCGGCACGCCCCAGGAGCACAAAGACCCGTCCGGTAAAGGGCTTCTCGTGCACATCCGCTGTAAATTGCAGGCTGATCTTGGGTGGCGTGGTCTGAGGGGGAGTGGCCGAGATCGGCTCCGTCCAAGCGTGGGTTAGCCAAAGGAACACCAAACCCGTGGCCGCGAATATGCCTTGACGCATCGTTCCATCCTTCCCGATGAAGCTGCGAAGCGATCCTGTGAACAGCCAAACGATCCTGCCAACATGAAGAGTCATTATAAGCGGAGCCTTGGCGGGATGAATCGCCGATAGTCCCATTTTTCTTGAAGTGCCCCTCGATCCAACATGGCGCCTTGGCGACATGGAGCCATGAACCCTGTGCGATGTCAGGGTGACCGCGGGGTCCATTGGAATTGATATCTCGAACCCAAGCGCATCCGCGTGATATAGATGATCTCCTGGGCATGCCCTTCGAAGTGATGCACCACGTGCAGAAGGGCGGTCAAGACGGTGGTCTGATAACTTTGAATCGATCGGGGTTCAAGCAGGGACGCGGCCGTTTGCCGGTCGATGACGCTGCCGACCTCTTTGATCACGCCGCGCAGCTTGTCGAGCAAAACAGCCTTGGGAATGGGCTCCCGCTGGCTGAACTCCTCCGCTCGTTTGCGAACGTCGGGCTGGCCCCCTACGCCCGAGAGAACCCATTGTCCCAGATTGCCGCATAGATGCAGGATCAGATTGCCGATGGCGTTCATCTCTTCATGAGGCCGCCACCAAACTTCCTCCTCGGGCAATTGCGCCAGGGCATGTTCGATGCGGCTCAGGGAGCCGGCCAACTCCATTTTGAGATCGGAGAGCAAGCCCCGGAGCAAGTCCGTATGGGCCGTGTTGAGTTGATAGACCGCCATGGTGACCGCCTTGTCTGAGGGGTTGGATTGGAACACATCGTCAGCGGCAACATCATACCATCCCCATGTCGGGGGGCAATGAAATGCACAGGATATGGGTTAAGCAGCGTGAAAGGAGCCCCGTCGATGAAACGCTCCGTGGATGCGTTTAACTTCACTTGCCCGCGGACCGATAGGGATTAAAATAGGATAAGTTTATCCAATTATGGTTCATGGCCCTGCGGGAGCGGGGAAGGCATGATCAGACCCTGGCTGGCCCTGACCTGCGTGGCACTGACCTTCACCGTCAGTTTTTACTTATTCATCCACGAGTTTCTTTCCGTTCGTGCTTACTTCTACATCACCCTGCCGATCTTGATTGGTCTGTATACCCTGGTGGCGGTGGTCACGGACCGGAACCACTACGTCCCCCGCCGCTGGCTGCAGAACCCTCGCAAAATCCTGGGGAAGTACCTTCTTTGGGGAGCGGTGGCCTATGTGCCCGTTCTGTTGTGCCGCTATCACGCCTTTTATGCCCAGTTTTTTCCGACTGCTTTGCCCTTCTTTGAAGCCTATTGGACGGTGTATCTTTACGCGGGCCTTCCCTACTTCGTGCTGGTGGAGAAGTTTCGGTATTCCCCGGCCAATGTCATGGCTGACCCGTTTCTGCGGCTGCTGGCCCTGGTCAAGCGGGTCTGGCGCGTTGGGCCTCGCGCCTTGACAAGATTGCTCCATGCCAGAGCCTATCGGCATCTGTTGTTAATGGGCCTGCTCCGCCTCCATTTCACCCCGCTCATGGTGAGCCAAATCTATTTCACTCACGTGCTCATCACCCAGGCCTGGATGGAATCCACATGGAATCTGGCCGCTATCCTCGCCATGCTCACTTCACTGGTTTGGTCGATCGACGCCAACAACGCGGCCATGGGTTATTTCTGGGAATCCTCATTCACGAAAACACGCTTCAAAGCGATGGACCCCTATCCCCTGCATTGGATCGTGACGCTCAGTTGCTACGCACCCTTTGTGATCTGGGCCTCGACGATTTTGCCGAGCATGGTGGACCATGCCGCGTGCACGCGCCATGTGATCAATGATCAGCGGTTCATCGTGGCAACGGACGTCATCGGTCTGATCTGCCTGGCGGGATACGTCGTGTCGGGGACTTCCCTGTATTTCTCAACGTCCAATCTCAGCTACAAGGCCATTCAAACGCGCGGCCCCTACGCCATCGTTCGCCACCCGGCCACGGTGTGCAAGATTGCGTTCTTCACGGTCGTCACCTTCAAGTTCACGGAAGCGTACACGCTGCTGAACTTGACGGCCTACGTCGTCTGGATGGGCGTTTACGTGGCACGGACCTATTGCGAGGAACGTTTCCTTTCGGAGTTTGAAGAATACCGGCGTTATCGTCGAGTGGTGCGCTATCGCTTTGTCCCTGGGGTATGGTGAGAAACAATCGGACCGAAGTGGAAAGCATCATCGGAGGGGATCGGAAACCTGAGCAGATCGCGGCGACGTGATCCCTAAAACACCCGGCACCACACGGCCTTCAGATACCGACCTTCCTGAACGTGCCCCAGGAAAGGATGGTCGGGGGCGGCGCCGCTGACGCGGAAGATTTGCAAGGATCGACCCGCTTGCCAGGCCGCCCGGCGCAAACATTCTAAAAACGCCTCTTCCGAGACCAGCCCCGTGCAGGAGCAGGAAAGGAACAGCCCCCCCGGCGCCACGACCTTGAGGGCCAGCTTGTTCATGTCGAAATAACGCTTGAGGGCATAGTCGACGGCTTCCCGATCCCGAGTTTGCTTGGCGGGGTCGAGGATCACCAGGTCGAATAATTGGTTCCGAGCCATGGCGTCGCGAAGCCAGGGGAACAGGTCAGCTTGCACGAAACGTATCCGAGCACGGTTCAACTTGGCGTTCGTCTCGGCCAAGGCCAAGGCGACCTCGTCGAGGTCCAGGCCAATCACCTCTTCGGCGGCGCCAAGGGCCTTGGCGTAAACGGAGAAGCCGCCCGAATTGCAACACAGGTCGAGCACCCGGCGGCCCTTGGCCAGACCGGCCAGCCAGCGGCGATTATCCCGTTGATCGATGAAAAAGCCCGTCTTGTGCTTGGAGCCTGGCGCCACTTTGAATTGCAACCCGTGCTCCTCGATGACGATCGGCTCCGGGACTGCGGGCGCATGGCAATCGAACGACTCCTGCTTTTGCACGTGCTCCTCGGCGAACCAATAGAAAGCCGTGCCCGGAAACAGGTCGGTGAGCACGTCCTGAATGGCCTGGCGGAACCGCCATGGACCCGCGGCGAAATACTCGATGACGATCATCGGTCCGAAGCGGTCGATGACCAAGCCGCTGAGTTGATCGCCCTCGGAGTGGACGAGGCGATAGGCGTTGGTAACGGTTTCCAGTTGCAACACCTGCCGGCGCAGATGCAGCGCGGCGGCGATCCGCTTGGCAAAGAAGGCGGCGTCGATCGCTTCCTCGGGATCGGTCGTCATGAGGCGCAAGCTGATGCGCGAGTGGCCATTGTAAAAACCGCGGCCGACCCATTGGTTCTGCCGGTCGAGAATGTCGACGACACTGCCGCCCGGCAGGCGCTGCGCGGGCTTTTCGACCATTTTCTGAAAAATCCAGGGATGGGAAGATCGGCGGTCGATCTTCAGCCGCACCTGGGGCAACGACTCCATGGGTAAGCACTCAGCAAGCTGGCGAGAAGGGAAGGAAAGGGAGGGCGTCTAACGTCCATCTCTGAGCCGGTCCCCGAGGAAGTTTTCCAACTCAGGGACTTCGTATATTTTTTTAACGGTGGTATCGATGTCGTATTCGACGCGGCGGAAGCGAACAGACTTGCCATCGTAGAGGACATAGCAGGCGCGCCAATCGCCATCGCGGGGCTGCCCCACGGAGCCGACGTTGACCATCGTCTTGCGGCCGTCGAGGGTGTAGACCTGTTCGATCTCCTCCGGGCTATAGAACTGCAACGATTCCGTGAACACGCCCGGAACGTGGGTATGGCCCTGGAAGCAATAGCGGTCAATGTAGGCGAAGATGCGCTCCATCTTGCGCGGGTTGTAGACGTCCTCCGGGAAAACGTATTCGTTGATGGGATTGCGTGCGGAGCCGTGGACGAAGAGGGCGTTTTCATCGCGGTGGATCCGCGGCCGCTCGGCCAGGAACTCCCAGCGGCGCTCCCGCTTTTCCCGCGGTTCGTTGGCATTTTCCAGTTGGGCGCGGGTCCAGAAGATGGCGCGCTCGGCGCCGGGATTGAATCCTTCAGGGTCGAACATGGCCCCCTGATCGTGATTGCCCAGGAGCACGACCGGCATCTCCAGGACGAGATCGATGCAATCGCGGGGATTCGGACCGTAGCCGATCACGTCGCCCAGACAATAGATTTTTTCGACATCTTGCGTTTGAATATCTTTCAGCACTGCCTGGAGCGCTTCCAGATTGCTGTGGATGTCACTGATAATTGCGATCACGGGCTATCGCTCCAGCGCGGCCAGATCGACCGACCAAAAAGTATCCTCGACGCGAACCAGGAATGAGAGGATCCGTGAAGAGCCAACAAGCCGACCATTTTAAATCTATCTTTCCCATGAGCACTTAGCAAGAGATTGCTGGTCCGGGTTTTTTCAAAATGCTCTCGATTCACGCGGCTGGGGGGGTTAGCCGGTATAATCGGCAAGGTCCAAAAAAGATTCCTGGGTCGCCTGGACTTTTCCTCCTAGGTTGGGATGATGGAACAGATTAGTTTGAAGGTGATGCGGTCGGATCGCTCCTCTTTCATGGCTTGGGAACCCCTCCCTGGGCGAACCAGGAGCCTTGGCGCAGGCTCCCATGCTTGTGCGATCAACCCGATCATCCGCTCCTCGAGTTGATCGCTCTGGAGGGGGAAAATACCTTCGTGTATCCCGCTGTCGTGGTCCTTCGAATGGAAGACGGAAAGGAACCGCCATGCCGCTCGGCTATTTGAGTTTGGTGTTGCACGCCCACTTGCCCTTCGTGCGCCATCCGGAGTACGACGACTTCATGGAGGAAGATTGGCTCTACGAAGCGATCACGGAGACCTATCTCCCCTTGCTGGAAATGTTCGAGGGGCTCGAGCGGGACAACATCATTTGGGAATTGACCATGTCGGTGTCGCCAACCTTGGCGGCCATGTTGAGCGATCCCCTCTTGCAATCCCGGTACGTGCGGCACATCGACAACCTGATCGCCTTGACGGAAAAGGAGCTGCAGCGCACGCGGCACGACCCCGCCTTTCATCGCCTGGCGGAGATGTATCATCACCGCTTCCTGCGTTGCAAGGAACTGTTCGAAGTCAAGTATCAACGCAATCTGCTGTACGGCTTCCGCCACTATTACGACACGGGCCGCTTGGAGTTGATGACGTGCGGCGCCACCCATGGCTTCTTCCCGCTGATGTCGGTGAATTGGAATGCCATCAAGGCGCAAATCGAGATTGGCTGCAGCGAATTCGAGCGGCATTTCGGCCGCCGGCCCAAGGGGATTTGGCTGCCCGAATGCGGCTACACCCCGGGGGTGGATCATTACTTGCACCAGTCCGGCATTCGTTATTTCTTCGTGGACACCCATGGCGTGCTGTTCGCTTCGCCCCGGCCATGGTTCGGCGTTTATGCCCCCATTTTGTGCCCCGGCTCCAACGTCGCCGCCCTGGCCCGGGACACCGAATCTTCCAAGCAAGTTTGGAGTTCCATCGAGGGCTACCCCGGCGATTACATCTACCGCGATTTCTATCGGGACGTGGGCTTTGACCTGGACTACGACTATGTCAAACCCCATTTGCACGACGTCGGCCACCGCACGCACCTGGGGATCAAGTATTACGCCATCACCGGCAAGACCGTCCATAAACAGCCCTATCAGCGCGAGGCCGCCTTGGCCAAGGTGCGGGATCACGCGGACAACTTCGTCTTCAATCGCGAAAGGCAAGTGGAATGGCTGGCCCAGCAAATGGGTGAGCAGCCGCCTCTCATCATCGCGCCGTACGATGCCGAGCTTTTCGGTCATTGGTGGTTCGAGGGGCCCGAATGGCTGGATGCGGTCTTTCGGAAATTACATTACCACCACGAAACCATTCAGGCGATCACGCCGCTGCAGTACCTCGACCTGGCGCCCTGGTGCCAGGTCAGCCAGCCGAGCTTTTCAAGCTGGGGCGCGGGCGGGTATGCCGCGGTGTGGCTCGATGGCAGCAATGATTGGGTCTACCCCCATTTGCACCATGCGGCGGAGCGGATGGTCGAAATGGCCAAGGCCAAACCCACCTCCACGCCGGAGGAACGGCGCGCCTTGAATCAAATGGTCCGTGAATTGCTGCTCGCGCAATCGAGCGATTGGGCCTTCATCATGAAAACGGGCACGGTCGTTGAATACGCTCATGAACGAACCAAGACCCACCTCGATAACTTCAGGAAGCTGGAGCAGCAGGTGATGGTCGGGCAGATCGATCTCCCCTGGCTGGATCGGCTGGAAGCGCGGAACAATCTTTTCCCCGACGTCGATTATCGCATCTATGCCTAAGCCGATGCTTCTCCCGTCGATGGGACATGCGATTGCAGCGAAAGGGTGAGCGATGCGCGCCGTCGTGCAAAGGGTTGCCCAGGCTAGCGTCAGCGTGGCGGGGGCGACGGTGGCCTCCATTGACCGGGGCCTCCTCGTGCTGCTGGGTGTGACGCACTCCGATGCGCTCGAGCAAGCCCATGCCCTGGCGGATAAAATCGCTCATTTGCGCGTCTTTCCCGATGCGGAGGGCAAGATGAACCGGGACCTTCAAGCCGTTGCCGGCAGCGCGTTGGTCGTCAGTCAATTCACGCTCTATGGCGATTGCCAAAAAGGCAGACGACCCAGCTACATCCAGGCCGCCAGGCCCGAACAGGCGGAACCGCTTTACGAGGCCTTTGTCCATGCATTGCTTCGCTTTGGCCTGCCCGTTCAGAAGGGGATCTTCGGAGCCCCCATGCAGGTGCAGTTGGTCAACGACGGCCCCGTGACTCTTATCCTGGACACTGCTTCAGGATAATCCTGCCTGGCTCTTGTTCAGATAGGTTAAAAAGCACCCTCGATGGAGCATGCTGCGTAAGCATCTCCCAGGAGTCCAAAAACCTCCCCCTCAAGACGGGGCTTGATGGCGGCCCAGGCGCAAGAATGCTTGGGATTTGCGTCATAACTATTGATCCCTATCCCATTTGGCGTTACCATCAAGAGAGATGGTGAATACGACACATCGATGCGCGATGGCTCCCGAAGGAGAATGACATGTCCCGTATGTGGTTTTTGACCGGTTGTTTAGCTTGCGTTTTGGTGTTTGGCCCGGCCTTAGCCGATGCTCAAGCCGCGCAGGGCGAAAAAAAAGATGATGCCGCGAAAAAAGAAGACAAGGATGAAAAGAAGGATGAAAAGAAGGGCGAACGCTACATCACCCTGGGGACGCTGAGCGGCCAAATCGTCCGCGTCGGTGATGGCGGTAGCACCTTTACCATACGCTTGCGCGGGGCGATTCCCACTTGGGTGCCGACGCGCATTTGGTATGGGCGCGTTCAGGGGAGAACACAATTCACGCCCACCAGTGAAGACCTGGATATCGTCCTGGCGGATGAAGCTAAAATCAGAATCCCCATGCGGCCCGAATTGGATGAAAAGGGCCGACCCAAGCCGGGCACGCCCAAACGCGACCCCAAGGATCGCGACAGCAACCTGGGCGGGATGAAAGGGGAGCCTGGCGATTTGGCTAAGGATCAATGGGTGACAGTCACGCTGGGGCGCAGCACGAACCCCAAGAATCCGCAAGTCGTGGCCATCGTCGTGCTCGTGCAACGGGATACCGCCAACTACAACAAACGCGACAAAGACAATTAATGCATATAGGTCAACAGCGAAAGCCCCGGCGACCTCAGGGCGCCGGGGTAGCTGTGTTCTCGCCCGCCGTGTTGGAGCCGATCGACTTTCCAAAACTGTTCGGAGTTCATGGGTTATGAAACGATTTGCCATAGTCCTGACGGCCCTGGCTTTCATGGTGGGGACTAGTTGGGCGGACTTCATTGTCATTCGCATCAATCTCAACGGACCCACGGAAATGCCCGCCACGGAAGAATCCTCGAGCGGCAGCGGCGGCGCGGGTTCGCCCAGCATGCCCTCGGTGCCGGGGCGCGGGGGCGGCCGGGGGGGTGGTGCGGGGCCGAGCATGCCTAGTCCGCCGTCTGCAGGCGGCGGTGGCGGCGGCGGTGCACCCGCCATGTTGGGCGGACCAGGCACCGGCAGCGGCTCGGGCACGGCGCCGACGAGCGAAGGGAAAACCCCGGCCTGGTTCATCGCTGTGGTTGACGTCAACGTGGCGCAGCGCACCGTTGGCAAGGAAACGCAGTATGTCATCACGCATCCCTGGGGCCGCGTGCAAACCACCAAGCCTGATGAATTGATCACGGACGTCATGAATCTGCAGTGGGTCAAACAGGACATGTTTGCCACGCAGTTGAACAAGCTCATGGCCGAGAAAAAGTTCACCGAACCGATGCGCGTCCTGGATTGGATGCTGCGGCGCTGGAATTTCCCCGGCAACGGCCGGCTCCTCGACGCGGATATCCGGGTTCGGTTCGAGGAATTTCTCGATGAACTGAACCGCGAACAGGGCAAGCTGCAAGCGGCCGACCGCGCCAAAGTGCAGACCCTGCTGGCGACCCGCGACGCGATCAAGACGCCGCTGACGCCGCCCACGGACGAGATCAATCGCCTCAAAACGTATCCCAATCTGGGCGACAATTACCGCGTTCTGAGCAAGAATCACTTCGCCATCTTGCACGTTCCCAATCAGGACAAACTGGCGGACCGCATCCACAATCGCTTGGAGCAGACCTTTGCCGGTTTTTACTATTGGCATGCCATGCAAGGGAAAATGCTGCCCCTGCCGCGCCAGCAACTGATTTGCATCCTGGCCGAATCGGAGCCGAAGTTCGATGCCTTGCATCAGATGTTCGACAACCTGCCCCTGACGACGGATGGTTTCTTCTCATCGCTCGACAATGTGTCGGTGTTCTCCGCCGTCCGCCGGGATGAGGCTTTCAAGAATTTCCGGACCCACGTTTCCGACGTGGAAAAGCAATTGAAGGAAAAGGACCTGGACTTCGACAAACTGTTGCGGGGCGACGCGCTCAACAAGAAGCAGCAGGAATTGCGGGCGGAGTTCATCAGCTACGCTCGGGCCGCGGCCGTCGCCGCTCAAGCGGCGCGCGAAGAAGGCGAAGTGTCCACCATCATGCACGAAACCGTGCAGCAACTGATGGCGGCCACGGGCATGCTGCCGCGCCACGTGCTGATTCCCCGCGCCATCCGCGATGGTCTGGCCAGCTTCTATGCCAGCCCCAGGAGCCAAGGCGAGATCAACTTGCCCGCGCTGTGGACGGGCATCGGCGGCGAGCATTGGCAGTATTTGCCGGTCTTTCGCAGGCTGATGGACGCCGAAAAGGGGGGCAAGTTTTCTTGGCCCAGCCACTTCGGTGAAACCCGGTTCGACGTGGGCAAGATCAGCATCCCGCGGATCATCACCGATCAAAACTTCCTGGCGGCCGAGCAGGCGAGCAGTTCGGAAAAGCTCTTCTACCAAACCCGGGCGAAAGCCGAGGCTTGGGCCTTGATGTACTTCCTGTCGCACAAGAAGTACGATCAATTGCAGAAGTTCCTGGCTGAATTGTCGCAATTGCCTCGGGACATGGAGCTGTCGACGGACATCCTCGAACAGGCTTTTGCCCGGGCCTTTGATCTCCACGCCGACCCGAGCAAACCCGAGATCGCCGCTCCCAAGCTGGATATGCTTGAGAAGGAATTTCGGGAATTCATGCAGTATCAGATTCTGCCCTTCGACACGACGGCAGCCCGCTAGCCCGGTTAACGTTGTTGGGCTTTAATTGAACTTGCGCCACGGCCCGTGATGAACGTCACGGGCTGTTTCGTTGACACAGGGGCCAAGTCGGGCTGCGAGGAAGCCTCGATGTACTTTTTGCACCTTGCGGTCTAAGGTGAACTTGCCCACAATAAGCGCAGGAAGCAGCACAGGATTGGCTCCAGGAGGGTCATCATGATGTTCGACTCGGTTTTACAAGTCATCGGCAACACGCCGCTTATTCGCTTGCGCCAGGTAGCTCAAGGCGTGAAGGCGCCGGTGTACGTCAAATTGGAATGCATGAATCCGGGGGGCAGCGTCAAGGATCGCGTGGGGCTGGCCATGATCCAGGATGCGGAACGGCGCGGCTTGCTGAAGCCGGGGGGAACGATCATCGAGGCCACAGCGGGGAATACCGGCGTGGGGCTGGCCATGGCCGCGGCCGTGAAGGGATATCGGTGCATTTTCGTCCTGCCCGACAAAATGAGTCAGGAGAAGATCCTCCTGCTCAAGGCTTATGGGGCGGAGATCGTCATCACGCCGACCCATGTCGCCCCCAATTCGCCGGAAAGTTATGGCGGGGTCGCTGATAGGCTGGCCAGGGAAATCCCCGGCGCTTGGCGGCCCAATCAGTTCGCCAACATGGCCAATCCCGAGATTCATTACCGCACCACCGGCCCCGAGATCTGGCAGCAAACGCAGGGGCGCGTCACCGTGTTCGTCGCCGGCGTCGGCACCGGCGGCACCCTCACCGGTGTCGGTAAGTATCTGAAGGAGCAAAACCCCGATGTCAAGGTCATCGGCGCGGACCCCGACGGCTCGATTCTCTCCGGCTCCTCGCCCAAAAGCTGGCGGGTTGAGGGGATCGGCGAGGACTTTGTCCCGAAAACGCTGAACAGTCAATTGGTCGACGAGTGGATTCGCATCACCGACGCAGAATCCTTCTACGTCGCCCGGGCCATGGCCCGCAAGGAAGGCATGCTCCTGGGCGGTTCCGCGGGGACCAACGTGGCCGCGGCTTTGCAGTACGCTCGGCGATTGGGGGACGACGATCTGGTCGTCGTCATTGGTTGCGACACGGGTCGCAATTATCTCAGCAAGTTTTTCGACGATCAGTGGTTGGCGGAGAACGGCCTGCTCACGGGCGACCCTTCAACGGACACCGTAGGCGACCTCGTTATGACCCGCGGACAACGCAGCCTCATCACTGTCAATCCAGACGCCACGCTGGCCTCGGCCATCGACTTGCTCAAGTCGAAGAACATTTCGCAGTTGCCGGTCCTCAAGAACGGGGAAGCCGTGGGCAGTATGCAAGAGGTGACCGTGGCCCGATTGTTGCACGATGGCATCGACGTCCAGGCGGTCAAGGTGCAAGAAGTGATGGCCCGGCCCTTGCCGCAATTGGACATGGGCACCCATATCGATGAGGCCTATCGCCTGCTGCAAGCAGGCAACACCGGCATCCTGGCCACGCAGAATGGCAAGGTCGTGGACATCATCACCCGCATCGATTTGATCGATTATTGGAACCGGCAGAAATAGCAGCCGGCTTGCGGAGCGGCGCCCGCCTTAGCCAGGGAAAAAAAACTGTCCGCGCCGCCTTGCGGGCGGGCTGGTTGCATGGAAGGCTGGTCGTGAGGGTCAATCTTCCCTCACCATGGGAAAGCTTAATTGCGCGAGCAGGGAGCCGACGTGCTCCTGCAAGAAGTCGGCAAGGTTGGGCAGGGTCGTGGTTTCGCCGAGCGCTTCGGTCAAGCTCGTCAGCCAGCGCGGAAAGGCGTAGAGCATGGCAAACTCATCGAGACTCAGCGGTTCCATGCGGCAGACCTTGCCTGCCTGAGCCGCTTCCTCCCATAAGGATTTGCTTTTCCCCGACAGCGTGGTGTCATCGGCGGGACGCAGCAACACCAATTGATCCACCACCGGCGGCTCGATGGTCAAGGAGCTTAACTTGACCTGCAAATCCTTCGGCTTACCGGGACCTCGCCCCAGAAACAATCCGATGCCAAAGCGTTCCGGGGGCTGCTCCTTGGCAGCCCAATGGGCGATCGTCAACATGCCATACGTCGGATGTTCGCCGAACGACCAATCTGGCACGACGTGCATGAGCCGCCAGGGGCCGACCTTGACGCCGTGCTCATGGCAGATGTGCAGCAAGGTTCCGAGGCCCGCCTGCAATTCGCGCGTCGCTCCCGTTAGCGCTCCCTCCGGCTCCAGCTTGGCCCGGGCCGTGGCGATTTCCTGCTTCCATAACTCAAACAAGTTGGGACGCCCCTGCGCGCCGGCCTCGGCTGGCGGGGCCAGCGATGCGGGTTCAGATGGCGCGGCGCTGGCAGCGGACGAGTTGGCCATGGGGGAAGCCGGTGTTTCGACGATGGTCACGTTCTTGACGATGGGCGGCCATTCCGAAACGTTCGGTGCGGGGCGTTCGCGCACCTCGGGCGTCGAGGGTTTTTCCGCTTCTTCGGTCCAGCCGTTGGCCACGGCCGCCTCGAAGGCGCTGTTGGCCGTGTTGCCGCCGTAGACGACACGATCGAACAGCAGCCGAAATTGCTGCAGCATGTCGCGCAGGGTCGGCTCGGTCCGAGCGATGCGCTCCACTTGCTCATCCGAAAAAGGGTAAATGGGGCCGAGTTGATCGAACTCAGGAAGTTCCTCCAGCGTCGGCCGCAGCCGGGCGGCGACCACTTGCCGCACCAGGCCGACAGGGGGCACTTCCAGGCGCAGCGACTTGATCGTGCCAAACTTCGGCACGTGGACAGGGTTGTTCAAGCGATCCTGGATGTAACCGTCCAGGGAAGGCACGAAGCGATTCCACAGGCCGCGTTCGGCGAAGATGAGGAAACACAGGCCGTTGACCTGGTGCATCAATTGCACGATCCCCGCAAAAAAGGCCTCGCTAACCTTGTGGCTGTCATCCGTGCGCCGGGCCAGCAGCAGGTCTTCGAGCTGATCAAAGGCCACGACGACGGGAATCTTCAAGCTCAGAAAACATTCCATCAGCACCTTGAGCAGAGCCAGCACGAGGTCGAGCCGGCTGGGGCGCACTTGAAATTCCATGGACGCGAAGCCATCGGTCAGGAACTGGGCGAGTTCGCTTTCATCCTGGAGCAGGGCCGACCGGACAAACCCTTGCAGCAGCCGCCGGCGCATCTGGCCGGCCGTGCTGCGCGGCTCCGTCTTATCCAGATATTGCGCCACGCACTCATAAGCCTTCTGTCCATCCAAGCCCGCTTCCAGGCAGGCTTGCGGCAGGCTCATCGGGCCTGATTGATTCAGCGCGTCGATCAGCCATTGCGTGCGCTCCTCGGCCTGGCTTGAGCCGATGCCCAGGCGGCGCACCCACCGTGCGAACGCCGGGGCGGGGAACAAGGCCAGCTTTTCCGGTTCCGACAGGCTGAGGAGCGCAGAGCGGAGCTGGCGGCGCGTCAATTCTTCGCCGACAAATTCGATGGGCCGCTTGCCGCGTTGCTTGCCGCCGCCCAGAAGCGTATCGATGATCTGAAACAATATATATTCGGCAAACTCGGACCCCTTCTGGAAAGTGCCGGGCGTGACCAGGAACTGCCATCCTTGCGACGGGCCATGCTTGATCGAGTGGAGCAAGTGCGTTTTGCCCGAGCCTTTGTTGCCGAGAATGGGGATCACTTCCGAGTGCATGGTCGGGTCGTAGCGGTACAGGTCCACCACGGCCAGAAGCTGTTCCCGTTCCCGGGCATACAACTCCGCCACGTGGTAGCGGCCGCACACGTCGTCGTCCGGATGGCGGGCGAAGTAGTTGCGGAACGGATTGCCGCACCGGCGCAGATGATTGTACACCTGTTCGCGCGCCGAGGGTTCCAGCAAGGTATCCATGCTCATGCTTCACTCTCCAGGGGCGAAAGAGAACGCCGGACGATGCCGTCGGCGCGGGTTATCCATGGGTCTCGGGCGTCGTTCGCACATAGAAAACGACGGCATGCCCCGCCATCATCGCCAGGGCCGGCTCGGGCAGTTCGGTCAAGGGGCCTGTCCAGGGATGAAGCTGGACCGCTCCTTGCTGCTGCAACTGCCGCAGTTGATCGTGGAAGAGGCCGATGGTCAAAAAGGGCATCGACTGCTGCAAATGTTGATATAAGGTGGGCAAGGGGCAGTCGGCATGGGGATGCTGTTTTTGCCATTCCTCGAGATGCTGCAGCAAAGGTTCCGCGACGACGGCCACTTGCGTGGCCTCGGCGAGTTCAATGGGATAGGAACCCCAGGCCGAGGCGGAGATGCGCGGCGAACTCCATGCGCTGGCCTCCCCGCCATGGGAGCCATCGATCCCGGCTGAGGGCGCGGGCGGCTGCGTGGGAATCTGGCTGGGAAGCTGCCGCTGGAGCTGCTGAATGACGCCGCGCAGTCCGTCCAGGCTGGTCCGGCATTCCTGGACGGATTCGATGAGCTGGCTCAATTGGCCGCCGCGCTGCTCGAGCGCCCGCAACAGGTGCTCGACCACCTGGCGGGGGCTGGTTTCCCGCAGCAGATAGGCCATGCCTCGGGGCGTGATGCCGCACAGGGTGGAGGGCGCGGGCTTGACCTGTTCCGCGGCTTCATCCACGGGAGCGATCAGTCCAAATTCCAGACACCATTGGGCCGCTTTCTTGGCCGCGGCCTGATTGGGGAAAAGCCCGGGCTGCTGCCGCGCGGTGTGCATCGGCATGCCTTGAGGCGTGATCAAGGCCTGGCGCAGCGCTTGCAGGACCCATCGCTGTTGTTTGTCGGAAAGCTCGGGCATGGCCCCCTCCCTGAGGCGTCCAAGGAATGACGTGGCTATCCCCTGATGAAAACCAGGGGCCGGGCCATTATGAACAAGATGGCCAAACGCGGCAAGGCCAAGCGGCTGCCGATGGAATGCCTTGTGAAGATGTGATGATCGGCGAAGGAAGAGGATCGAGGTCGCTGACGCTCATGCATCGCGCTGCACCCGCTGCGGGGAAAAGGCCGGCATGCACACGGCCACGTATTCCGCCCCTTCGGGGCCGGGCGTGCTATAACGAACCCATTCTCCGGGTTCAACGACCACCGCTTGTCCCATGAGGATATCCATCGTCCCGGTCCGGGTTTCCACGCGCACCATGCCGCGCAGCACCACCGTGAATTCCCGAAACTGACCGACCTGGCCTGGCTCCGTCCAGCCCTGGGGGCTGATCATCCGCGCGATGCTCACTTCATCCGTGCCGCTGTTCACCAGTCCGATGAACTCCTCGATCTGTTTGGGTGGATGTCCCTGCGCGGGGATCCGTTTGGCGATCGGGATCACCTTGGCCATGGCGACATCCTCCTCGGAGTGAGCGGTAAGGGGGGAATCATGAAGCAGATTTCTGACCACATGCTAACCGAAAGCAGCGGCGGCCGCCACAAGCCCCTAAGAGAATGTAGCCGATCAAAAGTTGACCGCGCGGCCGAGCGCTCAATCGTGGAGCAGGGCATCCTCCGCAAAACTGGCTGGTTGGGTTGACTTCGGACCATCGAAACCGCATCGTAGCAAACCGCTTGTCAGAACGTCCGCATCAACAAAACAGTTTGGCGAAATTGGCCTGCCCGGTGAAAATGGGCCATGGTGGTTCTTTCTTCTCATGCTTGATGGGAATCGGCGTGGCCACGGAAAAAGCCCTGGGACTGGTGGTGCGTGGAACGGACTACAGCGAGACGAGCCGCATCGCCACGCTATGGACCCGCGAATGGGGGAAAATCCACGTCCTGGCCAAGGGGGCGCGGCGGCCGAAGAGCAACTTTGAATCTGCTCTTGACCTCTTAACGCTTTGCAGTATCGTCCTCATCCGCAAAACGTCCGGGGGTTTGGACTTGTTGACCGAAGCTCGCGTGGAGCAGCGTTTTGCAGGACTGCGCCGGGATTTGTCGGCCTTGTACGCCGGTTATTACATCGCGGAATTGCTCAGCGACTTGACGGAGGATCATGATCCGCATCCGGGACTGTTCGACGCGAGCGTGGCCATCCTGGAGCGGCTGGGGCTGCCCGGAGGAACCACGCCAGGATGGTTGATGGCCTGGGAGAGCCGCCTGTTGCGCGAATTGGGATACGCTCCATTATGGACGGAATGTGCCGGTTGCCGCGAACCCTTGGCCGCGGCGGCCACGATGACGTATAGCGCGGCGGCGGGCGGCATGATCTGCGGGCGGTGCCGCGTGACACCGCGAGGGCAGGTGCGAATCAGGGAAGCGACGTGGATGGCTCTGCGAAAATGGATGGCTTGGGAAGCGATCGAACCGATCCAGGAAGCGATGAACGTGATGCGGGAGATGCGCGGCGTATTCAACGAGACGATCACCTATTTGTTGGGCCGGCGCCCGCGCCTGATGGCGTATCTGGGGAGCGAATCATGAAGATGAAGCAAACGGTGGGACAGGAAATCGACCGCCGGCCAACGCCGTCGAACCCTGGCACGGGGCGTCGATGGGGCATGCGCTGGTTGGCGCGACTGGCCGCCTGCTGGCTGGTGCTCATTCCTGCCGGGTGCGAGACCGTGCACGCGCCGGATTGGTTCTACGACGTGACCAAGCCGCGCGTGGAGCTGCCGCCGCCGTCGGGCGACGTCATCCTCCGCGCCGGGCACTGGAGTCAGGAAGAAGCGCTGCAGCCAGGCACCTTGGCGGGGGATTGCGCCTCGGCCAAGATTCTGTTCCAACGCGGCGAATACGGGGATGCCGAAAAAGTCTTCCGCTGGCTCGGCAAGCGGGCCGAGAAGGAAAAGAATCTCGAAGTCCTCGAGGAATGTTTGTATCACGAGGCGGAATGTCTCTATCAGCGCCGCAAATACCCCAAGGCCCGCGATCTGTTCGCCAAACTGGTCAATACCTTCCCGAGCACCCGCTATCGCGCCGAGGCGGTGCAGCGGCAATATGAAATCGCCAGTTATTGGCTCAAGGACACCGAACGGGCCATGCAGGAATGGCAGGATTACTCGGAAGGCAAACGCTGGTTCGTGATGCCCTCGATCATCTCCTTCGAGCAGGAAAAACCGACGTTCGACGTCGAGGGACATGCCCTCAAGTCCTTCCAGGCGATCTACATGCAAGACCCCCTGGGCACCTCGGCCCCCGAAGCGCTCTATCGGGCGGGCGGCATCAATTTCTTCCGCGAACGCTACGATGATTCCGACACGTTTTACTCCCTGCTCGTGGAAAACTATCCCAAGTCGGCCTTGGCTCCCGCGGCCTTGGAACTGGCCATCCAATCGAAGATTCACCTCGTCGGCGGGCCGGACTACGACGCCCGCAAGCTGGTTGAGGCGCGGCAAATGGTGGACACCGCCTTGCGGAGCTATCCCGAGCTGCGCGACAAGCAGGATTTCCTGGAGCGAACGCTCTATTCGATCAATGACCAGCAAGCCGCGAAGGATTATGGCATCGCCGAGTTTTATCGCCGCACCCATCATCCCGGCGCCGCCTATTTCTATTATGAAATCGTGCGCCGCCGCTATCCGGGCACGACCTGGGCGGACAAGGCGCTGCAGCGGATCGAGGAAATGCGCGACCAAATCCACGTGGAAATGATGTCCGTCAAGGAGTCGTCCTAGCCGCGGCGGCAGGCCAGGCGAATCGAGTCTCCGTCCAAGGATGCGTTTGATGCGAGGAATCCCACCGAAGCTGCGACTGCTGGGACTGCTCCTGGCCATGATGGCCGTGGGCGTGTCCGCGTGCAGTCAGAACGGCGTGGTGACGGCCCTGGGTTACACCGTGGGGCCGCGGCATTGCGACGGCATCAAGACCGTGCGGGTGCCCATTTTTCGCAATCGCACCATGGTCCGCGATATCGAATTCGAGATGACTCAGGCCGTCGTGCAGCGCATCCACCAGACCACGCCCTGGCGCGTCATTCAGAGCGGCGAGGCGGACGCGGAGTTGCTCGGCACGATCGTCATGCTGGGCAAGCGCCCCATCCTGCAAAATGAGTTGAACGAAGTCCGCGACGCGGAACTGACCTTGGGCGTGGAAATCATCTTTCACGATTGCCGCACGGGGGCCAATTTGATGCGCCCGGGGCAGGACGTGCTGCCGGCCATTCCGCCGCCGCCGGATCCGATGCAGCCCATGATCCTGCCGCATCATGCCCCGCTCTTGCTGCAGCGCACGGCTGGCTTTACTCCCGAGATCGGCGAATCCTACGCGACGGCCCGGCAAAAAGTCATCCAGGAAATGGCCGTTCAAATCGTGCATATCCTCGAGGATCCATGGTAAACTGAAATAGATCGTCTTGTGGGCCGGTTCGCCATGGTTCGCTGGTTGGGGAAGGATCGGACGAAAGCCATTCTTGTCAGTTCAGTTTTTTGATCGGATTTGCAGCAGGATTTTTGCCTCGTGGCTGACCCTAAGGTGTTCACCTGGATCGTGGGAGACCGCGTCTATCACCTCGGACGACGGCCCCTGCTCATGGGCATCGTCAACGTGACGCCCGACAGCTTTTCGGATGGGGGGCAATTTTTTCATCCCGAGCAGGCCATCGCACAGGGCTTGCGGCTCGTCGAAGAAGGAGCGGACCTGCTCGACATCGGCGGGGAATCGACGCGGCCAGGCTCCTTGCCCGTTCCCCTGGAGGAAGAGCTGCGGCGGGTGGTTCCGGTCATTCGCGGCCTGGCCCGCCAGACGCGGATTCCTCTCTCGGTGGACACCTCCAAGGCCGCCGTGGCCCGGGCCGCTTGCGACGCCGGCGCGGGGATTATCAACGACGTGACCGCCTTGACGGGCGATCCAGAAATGCCCAGCGTCACCTTGGCGGCCAAGGCGAGTTTAATCTTGATGCATATGCAGGGAACACCTGCTACGATGCAAGAAGACCCACATTATGCAGACGTCGTCCGGGAAGTCGGGGATTATCTCCAAGAGAGGTTGGCAAGCTTGGAGAAGGTTGGTATAGAGCCGGAACGCATGGCCATCGATCCAGGGATTGGGTTTGGGAAAAAACAAAGTCACAATCTGGCCTTGCTGGCGCAATTGGAGGAAGTGCGACGGGACCGCCGGCCGATGTGCCTGGGGGTGTCCCGCAAAGGTTTCCTAAACCGCCTCCTCGGACAATCTGGTGCCGTTGAACGAGGCGACCACGGCACGGTTGGAATTTTGTTGCAAGCGATCGCCCATGGCAGCGTACAGATAGCACGAGTGCACCGCATTCAGCCCATTCACGACGCCATGACGACGTTTCTAGCCGTGGAGAATTGGCCAGCCGAAGCCGGTGCTTGAAAGGATTCGCGCCGGGGGCCGCGGGCCGACGCGGAAAGTCCGCGATCCCGCCCGGGGGGATCCGGAAAGATTAACACAGCGCATCGCCGCTTGGTGATCGCCGTCAAGGAGGGGGAACCCTTGACCGAACGCCTGTTCCATTTATATGAGTCCATCGGCACGCGCGACCTGGTCGAAATTGGCATCTTGTCGCTGGTAATCTACGGCGTGTTGCGCTTTGTGGGCAGCACGCGCGGCGCCAGCATGGTGCGCGGCCTGGGCATCGTGGTGGCTGGTTTCATCTTGTTGCTGCAAGTCATCGTCGCCAGCTTCGATTTCACGGAACTCAGCAAAATCCTGGATTACCTGCTCACGGCGTCGCTGCTCAGTCTGATCGTCATTTTTCAGCCCGAGATTCGCCGGGGTCTGTTGATGCTGGGGCGGTATCGCATGTTTCGCATGTTTGGCCAGGGTCAAGAGCCGATCGTGGACCGTCTGGCCGATGCCGCCGAGGCCCTGTCGCGGGATTACACGGGCGCCTTGATCGTCATTCAGCGGAGCGTCAACCTGTCCGCCTACATCAACAGCGGCGAGAAGCTGGACAGCGAAGTGAGCGTGGGGCTGCTGCGGGCCATCTTCAACAAACACAGCCCGTTGCACGACGGTGCCGTCATTATCGTCGAGAATCGGCTCGCCTCGGCCGCCTCGCAGTTGCCCTTGGCCGAGGCGCCCCTGGGGGCCAGCCACCTAGGCATGCGGCACCGGGCCGCCCTGGGCATCAGCGAGGAAACCGACGCCCTGGTCGTCGTCGTCAGCGAGGAGACGGGGCGCATTTCGGTCGCCAGCGGCGGCCGGCTCGATCCCGTGCCCCGCGAGCTGTTGTCGCGGCGGCTGGCGGCGGAACTGCATGGCATCACTCCTCCCGCGATGGCCGCCTAAACCCGCGGGCGGCCCCGCATGACTTGAAGGAGGCTCTTCCATGTTTGACCGGATCATCACCCCGATCATCGCCTTGGGATTGGGCTTTCTGGTGTGGGTCTACATCCGCAGTCGGGATCAGGAGCAGTACGAACACGAAATTCCGCTCACGGTTCAGTTGGCCAGCAATCAAAACGAGCAATTCGAATTGGAGCGCGATGAACCCTACAACGTGCCCGTTTCCTTTGCCGGGCCGCCCTCGCGCATCCGCGAAGTGCGCAACCTGGTCCGGCAGGGCACCCTGAAGCTGCATCAAACTGTCGTTATTCCCGATGAAAAGGCGCAGGACACCCGGCTCGCCACCCTGGAAGTCCCCATGCGCATCGACCTCGTCGGCCTCTCGCTTCCCACGGGCGTGCAAGCGGTCATCCCGGAATACAAAAGCCGCTTGCAAATCGGCGTGCGGCGCATCATCCAAAAACGCATGCCCATCAAGCTGCAGCACACCGGCGAGCAAGCCTTGGACCGCATCACCATCGAGCCGAGTTCGGTCCTGGTGCGCGGCCCCAAGGAAGTCTTGGACCTGGAAACCGCGATCCCCACCCAACTGTACATCCCGCGCAACGACCTCAAGAACGACCAGGGGGACCAGGTCGTCGCGCCCTTCCAGTTAAACTTGGTGAACAAGCTCGGCGGCGCCATCATCCACACGGAACCCAGCAGCGTTCGAGTCAGCCTCGTCGTCAAGGGGCCGCGGAAGATTCATGAGTTGAAAGACGTCCCTGTGCATTTCCTTTGCCCGGCCAATTTCCCGTTTCGTCCGCGGTTCACCTCCGACCAATCAGGCCTGATCACCTTGCGCGTTCGCGGCCCCAACACGGAAGTGAAGCCCGTCGTCTCGGCCTACGTCAACCTGACGGTGCGCAAGTTTCAATCGGGCCTCCACGCCGAGGAACCGATTCGCATCGAATTGCCGCCGGGATATGAACTGGCTCAGGATCCGCCCCGGCTGTCATCGTTTCAGCTCGATCCCATCGATCTGCCCACGATCAAGCCGGATTAGGGCGGCCGCCGCGAAACGCCTGCCCGCCGGTCCGCCACCCGGACTGCGCTTGTGGAAACCGGCGCATCGCTTATAATGCCCCTTGGTCCCATCCACATCCTTGCCCATGCTTCCACGCTTGACCGAATGGGAACCACGGTCTTTTGCCTTATTCACGCAACGCCAACCGCAAGGGTGGATGCACATGCTGACTTCTTGGCCGGGCCAGGTCATCGGGGGTTTGCTCTTCGTTTTTGGAGGAGCGCTCCTCATCGCCCTGCCTCCATTGGCGGGGCAGTCGGGTGGGGAAGAAACTGTCCCTGCCCCAGGTCTACGCTGGGTCAAGGGAATGGAGTTGGCTTATCAGGGCACGGTTGAAGAAGAAAGCCGGAGCCAAGGCTCGCGTTTCCTCAAGCAATATCGGATCGAATGCTTGCTGTTTATCCTCGGCGTGGATGCGCAAGGCTCGGCCCAGGCCGTCTTTCAAACGCGCTTGACGCAGGTGGGCAAAAACGGCCAAACGGAAGCGTCATCCATTCGGCTGGAACTGGGGCCGCTCTCGGCGCAAGGGCAACTGGCCGCGGCGGTCTCCGGCGGCATCGACGGCGAGACCGAAGGCCCGGAAACCTGGGAAACGGGCTTTCTCTTCAAACAACCCCCCCATCCGTGGACCAAGGGCATGACGTGGGATTTCACCGAACCGGGCGAACCGGTCCTGCATGGAGAAATCCTGGACAACGAAACGCTCCATGGCACGGTGCATCGCAAACTGCAATGGACCCAAGAGTCGCCGGAATGGACCCAACCCCGCGGCGATCGTCATGGCTGGCGAAGCGTGACCACTGTCTGGGTGCATCCCCGCACGCACCTGACGCAGAAAGTGCTCCGCGTGCATGAGCGCCGCCATGCCGCCCATCGCGACGTCACCTATCGCATGACGACGAGCTATGAATTGAACCGCCACATTGTGTATGAGGGGAAGCTCTTCGAGGATCGCCACCGGGAAATCGAACAGACCTTGTTCGCCAAAAAGCAGCTCCAGGAGGCCAGTCAAGCCAAGGACGCCAAGCAAGCAGCGCTGCTCGATGCCATCGTCAAGCGGATCGATGGCTTCCAAAAGCAATTTCCCGCCACGCCCTACCGCGAGTCGCTGCTCAAGACGCGCGAACTAGCACTCACCGGCGGCCGCCGGCAATGGGTTCCCCCTGTCGCGGCGGCCAACGGTTCCGCGAACAAAAAACCGGGTCTGATCGAGGGCGAGCCGGCCCCCGAGTTCATCTGTCAGGATATCGACGAGGAACAAACCCATTCCCTGCGGGGGATGCGCGGGCAGCCGGTGTTGCTCGTCTTCTTCCAGCCCAAGTCGGCCACGGCTGCGGAAGTGCTGCCGTTCCTCGAACAACTGTATCGGGAAGCGCTGCCGGAAGCCGTCGACCAAGCGGCAGCGGACCAAGCAGCAGCGGCTCAAGGCGCGGCTAAACCGAAACGCTCCTATCATGTGTTGGGCGTGCTCCACTCGCCGCGCCCCGAGGACTGGAAGCCGGTGAAAGACAAGCACGGCTTGACATTCCCCGTCGTGATGGGTACATCGCTGCGTTTGAGTTATGGCGTGACCGCCACGCCCGCTTGGGTGTTGATCGATCGCGAAGGTCTGGTGGCGGAGCAGTGGACGGGCTGGGGGCCGGAATGGCCGACCCTCATCCGCAAGTCGCTGCAGCGGTAGTTCGAGCGTGGCCGCGGCAAACCGCTGTCATGCCCCAACCGCGCCAACGGCCCAACCGACGGGCCTGACCCCGTCTTGAACCTGGTCAGAAGCCTAAAGTCGGCACATCTTGCCAGCATCCTCCATTTCCAGGGATCGGCGAGATGGGAAAAGCTTGCCTTGCCCGAGAGGCCGGTTGATACTTGAAGAGGACGAGGTCGAGGTGATCTATCAAATACAAGGCAGTTCGCGGCAATGCGCCCGAACCGGCCGAGCCTTGCAGCCGGGTGAATGGATCTACAGCGTCCTGTACGAGCGCGACGGGCAATGGGTGCGCGAGGACATCAGTGCCGACGCTTGGACCGGGCCGCCGGAGCAAGCCTTCAGCTTTTGGAAAACCCGCGTGGCGCCCGCCGCGGCCGCGGCCAAGCCGGCGCTCAACCTCGAACTGCTGTGGGATTGCTTTGAACGTTCGTCAGCGAGCCAGGAACCGCGACAGATCGCGTTTCGCTATGTCCTGGCGCTGCTGCTCATGAGGCGCAAACGGCTGCGGTTCGAAGCGATCCAGCGGGATGAAAAAGGGTCTTGGCTCGTGTTGCGGGAAGCGCGGACCAAGCAAGTTCACCAGGTGTTTGATCCTCAACTGTCCGAGGATCAAACGAGCGAAGTGCAAGCGGAAATCGAGTCGCTTTTGGGAACCACGTGATGTTCGCTTTCTGTCGTGCCATCGGGATCGGGGCCGGCGTCGCCCTGGGGATGCTCGCGGCCGCGGGCTGCTCCAACGGCCCGGGGGCGCGCTTTTATCCCAAGCCCGAACCCGCGGCCCCGCACTTGACTTCCACGGCGCCCAGCAGCGCCGAACTGGTCGCGCATCTCAACCAGCAAGCCCAGACCGTGAAAGCTCTCGAAGCGCAGGACCTGAGCATCAAGGCGAGCCAAGGCGGTCTGAACGAGTATTCCCTCAAGGGCATGCTGCTGTATCAAAAGCCGCGCAACTTCCGCCTCGTGGCCGAGGCGCTGCGCAAGACCGAGGCCGATTTCGGCTCAAACGACAATGAATTCTGGTTCTTCATCAACCGCAGCGAACCGCGGGCCTTGTATCATTGCTCCTACTCCGACTATGGCAAAGGCTCGGCCTCGCCCCTCAGCGTGCAGCCGGAGTGGGTCGCCGATGCGTTGTGCGTGCAAGAACTGAACCCCCATGACCAGTACCAACTTCGACCCTTGGGGAATCAGGCCATCGAATTGATCAGCCCCATGCCTTCGCCCCAGGGGCAGCTGATTTACAAGGTCATCGTCGTGGCGACGCGCGGCCCCAACGCGGGACGCATCTTGATGCAGAAATTGGTGCAAAAGGTCGGCCAGGGCAAGGGACGCGACGATTGGCAGGAGCTGTGGGTCGCGGAGATTCACGAATATCAAAGCGTGCAGGGATTCGTGGTCCCTTACCGCATGACCTTGCGCAGCGGCATCGACAAGACGACGCTCAAATTGACGCTGGATGGCTGCCAGGTCAACCCGCCCAGTCTGATGACCAACCAAACCATGAACAGCTTTGTGCGTCCGACGGTGGGGGCGCCGGAGATCGATCTGGCGCGATACAACGTGCCGAGCCAGGGAACCTCCCATTCGCGTGGTTCCCGATAAATCTTGAGCCTGCTCCGTTCTACTCCCAATCCATTACGGCTTTAAATCGGATTCCAGCTTGCCGGGACGTCGTGGAAGGCCGGGGCCGATCGCAGGTGGCGAATGAGCCTGGCGTTGACCGCGGCGGCCCGTTCGCCTTCGGGCACTTCATGGTAGACCGCCGAAGGTCGGCAAATGTAGCGGGCATAACATTCCACGACGCGCCGCGCCATCATATTCCCATCGCCGCAGCGATTGGTGTTCATCCCGGCAAAATCGGCGGCCGTGGCTCGAGCGGGGATCAGTCCCAGCCGCAGATGTATGACGTGGCCCACTTCATGCAACAGCGTGAACTCCAAACGACCCATGGGCCGCTCCCAGCGATCCTTGGATAAGCCAATCACTCCCAAGCCCGGCGTCACGGCATATTGTTCGATGTCCTCGTAGGGAACGCCCGTGTTGCGCATTTGCGCCGTGGTAGAAAAGCTGGCCGCCACTAGTTCGGGAGGCCAGGTGCCGCCGCCGTTTCTGCCCCCTGGCTTCTTGTTCATGATGAAGATGGGATAAAGCAGCGCCAGATGTTGATCGGGCAGCCGGGCCAAGAAACGCTCTAAATCATGGACTTTGGCCTCGGAACGAGCGTTTTCCACGTAGATGTGAAACGAGATGGGATGTCCGCGAATGGTGAGCGTGTGATGTTCTGGCATGGCAATCTCCTTGATGCGTGCCCCTCTGTTTAAGGACATGGTGCAAACAGCGAGCCAGACGACGCCTCATCCATCCTATTGATTCGGGTGGAATCCGCTTACACTTTGCACAGATATGGTGTAACCTGAACCAGAGGACGTCCATCCAATTCCTCGTCGTTCGCTCATCCCAAGGAGCAAACCGCTTGCCTAAGATGAGCGTAACAGTGTTGCTTTCTTATCGATTGTCGGCAAAGGCTAGGGCATTCATCCTTAATCAGGAGAGTCGATCCGTGAACCCATCGAGCGCCGCTTGCCTGGTCCCGGGAAATCGCAGCCGCAGGCTCTTGATCATGGTCATAGGAGCACTCCTGCTCTCTCTTGGCAACCCTTGGGGTAACTCCATGGAACCCAGCGTTTGGCAAGGCCGGCGGGCCGCCCTCAACGCCCCCGCGCCCGAATTTCCTTCCGGCATGGAGTGGATGAACACCAAAACGCCGCTCAAGCTCAAGGATCTTCGCGGCAAGATCGTCCTGCTCGATTTCTGGACCTACTGCTGCATCAATTGCATGCACATCCTGCCCGATCTGGAAAAGCTCGAGGAAAAATATGCCAATCAGTTGGTCGTCATCGGCGTCCATTCCGCCAAGTTCACCGCCGAGAAGGATTCCAAGAATATCCGCCAGGCGATCATGCGCTACCACATCAAGCACCCCGTTGTCAACGACCATCAGCATAAAATTTGGGACGCCTACCTGGTCAACGCCTGGCCGACGTTTCGGCTGATCGATCCGGAAGGCAAGCTGGTCATGGGCATGAGCGGCGAGGGCAAGCTCGATATCCTCGATGAGAACATCCGTTCGCTGATCGAAACTCACCGCGCCAAGAAGACCCTGAATGAAACGCCCCTGGCCTTCGACTTGGAAACGACCAAGGCGAACCATGAAGCCCCGCTTTACTATCCGGGCAAACTGCTCGCCGACAAGGCCAGCCAGCGGCTCTTCATCAGCGATAGCTCGAATAATCGCATCATCATCACGGACCTCA
>JAANMX010000131.1_pt1 | contig 91089 bp, 98 predicted proteins | sample 7279681 | NCBI WGS metagenome assembly JAANMX01 (sample SAMN14094542, study PRJNA606508) | bioreactor metagenome | isolation source: A lab-scale SPAN reactor treating ammonium-rich wastewater day 351 | place: Ireland: Galway | collected 2018-01-01
CCGATGCTCGGGCGCCAACAGCGACTACAAGTCGAACGGTAGCAGCTCCACCTGCCGCCGGTTCGCCGTCACCAGCCGCGGCGGGCTCGCCCCTCCCGCCCCCACTCCCCGCTCCGCATCCGCCATGAAGTATGTCTACTGCATCGCGGGGAAAAATTCACAGGCTCTCAGCCGATGGCTACCCCGATCGCGGCGGCGGCTTCGCGAACCGCAGGATGGAGGAGGCGCAGCGGCTCGGGAGGCTCTGCGGGCGCGAGCCGCGGTAGGGCGCGGTCGAAGAGGGTCACGTGCATCCATGCCGCCTCGAGCGTCGACCACCAGCGGATGCCGTCGCGCCGGGGTCGGACCCGGAAAAGATCGGCGGCCCATCGGCGGGTAGTCGGTCGCACCCGCGTCGCCACCTGCGAGGGGCGCAAGCGACGTTCCGCGAGCACGCGCGGCTCGTCGAGATCCCAGAGCCGTCCTTCGAGCGCGGCATCGAGCTGCAGGAGCGCCAGGCGCAATCCCCCGCGCTCGAGGTCGGCATCGTCGAGGGCTTGCCCGCGCAGGTGAGCGATGTGCTCGGCTACCGCGGCGATCGGGCTCTCGGAGAGATAGAGCGCGCCGTAGAGCTCGGGATTGTCGTGCCGGCCGGCTCCCTGGAGGGTGCGCGGCACCCACAACGGATGTCCGCGGCTGCCGGCATCCGCCTCCGTGTCCCAGGGGAACACCCGCCAGAGGCGCATCAGGCGAAGGCGCCGGCCTTGTGCTCCGCCAGGGCGCGGACCACCTCGTGGACGGCGCCGCTGCGCAGCACGTCGGCGGGCCGGCGGTCGCCGAGCCGCGGCTCCAGCCCGCGCAGCCACTTCCGGGCGCCGGCCTTGCCGAAGAGGCGCTCGGCCTCCGCGAGCACGTACTCGAGAGCGTCGACGCGCGCCGCCTGGGCGGTGTCGGGACTGCCGCCGCGCAGCCATCGCGACACCGTGCTGCGCTCGACGCCGAGCAGCCCGGCGAGCTTGGCCTGCCCGCCGAGCTCGCGCGCGAGCGCCTCGGCTTTCAGTGCCGTCGATACCGCCATGCAACGATTTTCGTTGCATCGACCGATTCTGTCAATCCGCCGTACGCGCCGGGGCGCCGGCCGGCAATTCCGTCGCCCGCCCGGGAGGCTGCGCCACGCCTAGCTACCGCGAGGCGGAGCCCGTCGCCCACGAGCGATGAGTCTCGGGGTTGACGAGCGCCCATCCGATCGCGCGGCATGAAAAGATGGCGACCCTCTCACGTACGGATGCAGGCGACCCCATCCACCCGGAGCACGTTCGGCGCCCCCGCCGGCGGTACCGTGCGCCGCGGCCACCACGGTTTCGACTTCAGCGCCTCGTGCTCGATCGTGCCGCCGAAGGGCAGCTCGGGCGCGGGCAACTGCTTGCCGTCGAGCGATCGCGTGCCCGCAGGCGAGCCGATCGGCGGCGCTTCTTTCGCCGCCTTCCCGGCGCGCACGGGGTACGCGCCGGTCGTGAGGACGAGGGCGAGGGTCGCCACGATGCTCCACCATGCTCTCTTCTGCATCCTCTTCTCCTTGTCCTTGCGCGCTTGCGCGCGCGGTGTGCCAGTTCGCTTCCTTCGCCTTTTCGGGCGAGTCGTGCTGGATGCAGAGATCGACCGGCCCGCCTTTCGTACTTGGTGAGGACGTTGGAGCTTTGCGAGGTCGGGTAGATCGCATCCTGAGAGGGGTTCGCGCCGAGGCCGGCCCAGGTGCGGTTGCCAGCCCGGGAAGCACGAAGAGCGCGACTACGCCACACGCTTGCGTCCGGGATCTCGTCACGGTCATCGGATCGTCTCCGTCGGGTTCGTGGGTTGCGAGCGAATCCGGGGCCGCAGGTTCTGCCCGCACGGTGCGTTCGGCGAACCGGAATACTTTTCGCACGCCAGCGGGCAACCGGGGACGAGAATGCCGGCGAACGCCCCGCAGGTAATGATGCCGACCGCGATGACGGGCACGAGCAGCCGCTGCCAGATCACACCATCTTCAGCGTCGGGAAAGGACGGACCGCCGATATCCATTCGGCGACGTGCCGGTCCAACGACGAAACGCCTTGTGGAATGCGCTGGAATCAGTGAAGCCCATTTCGTCGGCGACGACCGCGATCGTGACCGCCGGCTCGGTTAGTCTTTGCAGGGCGCGCTCGCGGCGCGCCTCGTCGCGGAGCGCCCGGAACGACGTGCCCTCGTTCTCGAGTCGGCGCTGCAGCGTCCGGGGGCTCATCGCTAGCGACTTCGCAACCGTGCTCGGCGTCGCGCGGTCACCGCGCGCGAGCGCGACCCGTAGAGCCGCGGCTACGCGGCGGCCTGCGGGGACGGCGGCGGCCAGGTCGAGCTGGCGCTCGGCGGCGGCACGCATGACCGCAGCGACTTCGGAGCTCCGTGTGTCGAGCGGCGTGGCGAGGGTCGGGTTGGTGATCGTGATCGTGAAGCGCGGTTGCTCGAACCGGACGCGACAGCGCAGGACGCGCTCGTACTCAGCAGTCGCCCCCCCTCGTGTGTGGGGAAACGTCACTTCGGCCGGACGAAACCGTCCACCCGAAAAGCGCGTCAAATCCGCGACGATCACGCCGGCGAGGTATTCGAGGAGGTGGCGCGCGGTGCCGGTGGCGCCAGGCCACGCGTCGAACACGACGACCGCGTCCGCGCTCCGACTCTCGATCGCAATGCACACGTCGTCGAGTGATACCTTGAGGAAGCGCGCGAGCTCGGCGAGCGCACGCTCGACCGTCGGCTGGGTGGCGACGAGATAGCTCAATAGATCGCGCGAGCCCGGCTCTGCGGCATGGAGGCCGAGCAGGGGGTCGCCGGCGATCTCCTGCGCTGTCGCGAGTAGGCGATGCACCGTCGGCCAGGGAACGCGCGCCGCCCCGGCCAACGCCGTGCCGTCGAGGCCAACCGCGCGGCAAACGCTGTCGGCATCGATCCCGACAAAGCGCAGATTGTGTAGTAGGTCCTCGATCTGCGCGCCCCCGGCGCCGGCGCAGGGAGGCTGCGGGGATTGGCGTGCACGCCGTTCGGCCACGGGACGCTTGCTACCTCGGGCGCTTGGCGCGAATCAACCGCGAATTGGCGCGAGAAACCACCACCGCGCGGCGGTCCTCGCGCATACTCTGCCGCAAATGAGCTCCACGAGCTTGCGCATCCTGACGGCCGTGCTGCTGCTCCTCGGATCGCTGCTGTCCCCGGTTCCGGCAGGTGCGGTGCAGGTTGTCGGCAAGGTCACGACGGCCGAGGGTGCGGCCGTTTCCGGCGCACTCGTCACGGTCTTCAGCGAGGCCGGCAACAGGAAGACCACCGTCTATACGGCGGACGATGGCAGCTATGCGATTGCTACGAGTTTCGACGGCAAGCTCAACGTTCGCGCCCGGGTGCCGGCCTACGAAGACGTCGTGAAGGAGGTGGCTGCGGGTGCCGGCCCGACCCAGCTCGACTTCACGGTGTCGAAGATCGTCGACCCGTACGCGCTCTCGAACACACTCACCGCGTCGGCGCACCTGACGAAGTTGAAATGGGACGACCCCGACCTCCGTGCCGCGTTCGTGAGCCAGTGCAACTACTGTCACCAGGTTGGCAATGCACTTACGCGCATCCCGCGCGAGGAGAAGGACTGGACTGCGACCATAACCCGCATGGAAGGGTATTTCGCGCAGCTGACCAACGGCGAGGCGAAGGGAATCGCGAAGGCGCTGACCGGGTTCACGCCGGCGCCGGTCGCCTTCGAGCAACGCTACGCGGTGAGCACCGAGCTGCCCGCGGCCAAGGTCGAGGAGTGGCTGGTCGGCGATGGCATGTCGTTCATTCACGACGCGATAGTAGGGCAGGACGGCAAGCTGTACGGTGCCGACGAGGGCCACGACGTCATCTGGGTGCTCGACCGCGCGACCGGGAGGATCGAGCAATATCCCCAACCGGACATCGACCTGCCGCGCGGCGGCGTACTGTCCGGGCTCCCGCTGCCGATCGGGGTGTTCACCGGCAAGCACGGTCCGCACAGCATGGCCCAGACCGCGGACGGGCGCCTCTGGATCACCAACGCGCTCTCGTCCTCGCTTATGTCGTTCGATCCCGAGACCCACGAGTTCAAGCGCTACGACCTCGGGCATCGCCACATCTACCCGCACACGATACGTGTCGATCGCGATGGCATCGTGTGGTTCACGGTTGTGCTGTCGAACGAGGTGGTACGATTCGATCCCGTGACCGAGAAGTTCACGATCATCGGTCTGCCGCACAACGGTTTCTGGCGCTGGCTCACCGACCTGTGCATTCCGCTGGTCGTGAAGCTCGCGGCGTGGTTCCCTAACCACGACCTGCAGAACCGGTTGTCGCCGCACAAGTGGGCGAATCTCGGCCGCAGCATCTTCAACTTCCCCTACGGTATCGACGTGAATCCGGTCGACGGCTCGATCTGGTACGCGAAGCTCTACCTCGACAAGATCGGTCGCATCGATCCGAAGACGCTCGCGGTCACCGAGTACGACACGCCGATGAAGGGTCCGCGCCGCCCGCGTTTCGACCGGAACGGGGTGCTGTGGATCCCGGCGTTCGACGACAGCGGGCTGATGGCCTACGACACGCAGGACCGGCACTGGCGGACTTGGAAGCTGCCGCTGCTCGCACCCAACGAGTACGAAGTGCCGTATGCGCTCAACGTGCATCCGAAGACCGGCGACGTCTGGATCACGTCGAACATGTCCGACCGCTGGTTCCGATTCGTTCCGGCGACCGAGACCTTCATCACCTATCCGAGCCCGACCCGCGTGACCTGGCTGCGCGACTGGGAATTCACTCGGGAGGGGCAGGTTTGCTCGACCCAGTCGAATCTGCCGTCGTACGCCATTGAAGACCACGTTCCCGCGTTCCTCTGTGTCGATCCGGAGGGCGGCGCAAGGGACCGCGCGCTCCTAGCCGAGAAGTCGTCGTGAGGGCCGTCGTTTGCCGGAATGCCGAGCTGCGCGTCGTCGACCGGCCGGAGCCGCAGCCCGGCGCGCGCCAAGTCCTCCTGGGCGTGCTTCGCTGCGGCATCTGCGGTTCCGACCTGCATGCGCGCAAGTATTGCGATCACCTGGTGCCCCTGATGGAAAAGGCGGGCTTCCGCGGCTTCATGACCTCGCAGGACGAAGTCGTGTTCGGCCACGAGCTCTGCGGCGAGGTGCTGGAGCACGGTCCCGGTTGCGACCGCAAGGTCAGGAGCGGTACGCGCGTCTGTGCCTTGCCGTTCCTGCGGCGTGACGGCGGCATCGACGCGCTGGGCCTGTCGCCGCGCTCGCCCGGCGCCTACGCGGAACGCGTCGTGGTCGAGGAATCGATGATGGTGCCGGTGCCGAACGGGCTATCGAGCGACCTCGCGGCCCTCACGGAGCCGATGGCCGTCGCATGGCACGCGGTCCGGCGTGGCGAGGTCGCGAAGAGGGACGTGGCCGTCGTCATCGGCTGCGGCCCGGTGGGTTTGGCGGTGGTCTGCGTACTGAAGGCGCGCGGCGTGAAGACGATCATCGCCAGCGATTTCTCGGCTGGCCGGCGGCAGCTTGCCGAGCAGTGCGGCGCCCATGTCGTCATCGATCCGGCGCAGCGCTCGCCGTTCGCGAGCTGGGCGGAGTACGGCTTCATCGACGGGCTCCCCGGCGCACTGGAGCTCGCGATGGGTACCCGCGAGAAGCTCGGGAAGCTCCCGCTGCCCTGGTGGCAGGTGTGGCGCGTCGCCGAGGCCGCGGGGTTCGTGCCCAAGCGGCCGATTGTCTTCGAGTGCGTCGGTGTGCCGGGCGTCATCCAGGGCATCGTCGACGGCGCGCCGCTGTTCTCTCGCGTCGTGGTCGCCGGCGTGTGCATGCAGCGTGACGAGATCGAGCCGGCACTGGCCGTCAACAAGGAAATCGACCTGCGCTTCGCACTCGGTTACTCGCCGCTGGAGTACCGAGACGCACTGCAGATGATCGCGCAAGGGCGGATCCGGTGTGCGCCGCTGCTGACCGGCCTGGTCGGCCTAGACGGTGTGGACGACGCCTTCGAGGCGCTCGGCGATCCGGAAACGCACGCCAAGATCCTGATCGATCCGCAGAGTCCTGCGACTCGGCCGGTGCCGCTCCGGACCGCGGAGCAACGCTGAGGCCGTAGCCTCGGCTCGTTGGCGTGAAACGCCCGCGAATTGGCGCGAGAAACCAAGACCGGGGCTCCCACGCCTCGTATAGATCGAACGGTATTGGTGTCCGGACCAATGATGCAAGCGGAGACGCGAACCTACCGGGTGAACGGCATCGACATGTGCGTGCGCGTAGCGGGTGCCGGCCCGGAAGTGCTCCTCGTGCACGGCTTCCCCGACACGCACGTCATCTGGCGGAAGCAGGTGCCGGCCCTCGTCGCCGCCGGATATCGCGTCATCGCGCCCGACAACCGCGGCACGGGCGAGAGCGCGATCTCCCCGAACGTCGCAGACTACCGGCTCGACAACCTCGTCGCCGATCTCCTCGGCCTCCTCGACGCGCTCGACGTCGCCAAGGTGCGGCTCGTGGCGCACGACTGGGGTGCGATCATCGGATGGCAGCTCGCGGCCAGACACCCGGAGCGCGTCGATCGCTACGTCGCGCTCTCCGTCGGGCATCCGAGAGCCTACGCGAGCGATCCGGTGCAGTGGCTCCACGCCTGGTACGTGTTTCTCATACAGTTGCCCTGGCTTCCCGAACGGTTGTTAGCTGCCGGCGATTGGCGTGGAATGGCTCGCCTCGCGGGTTGGGTCGACGAGATCCCGGCGTGGCGCGCTAGCCTCGCACGACCGGGGAGGCTCACGGCCGCTCTCGCCTACTATCGCGCCAACCTCCACCTGTTGTGGCGGGGGGATGTTCCGCCGGTGCGGGTACCGGTGCTCGGCGTCTGGAGCAGCGGCGATCGCTTCCTCACGGAGCGGCAGATGGTCGCGTCGGCACGATTCGTTCGGGCGCCATGGCGCTATGTGCGCATCGACGGTGCCAATCACTGGATGCAGCTGACCGCAGTGGAGGCGGTGAACGCGCTCCTCCTCGGCTACCTGCGGCCTATGGAGGTGCGCTGATGCGGAAGCTGCTCGTGGTGCTGGTCGTCGTGCTGGTCGTCGGGGCCATGCAGTTCGCGCGCCTCGAGTACCCGAGCCGGGTGCTCACGAAGGCGGACGTCGACGCGTACGTGCGGGCGATCGACGCGGGGATCACCCTTCCTGCCGACGAGAAGACCGAGATCCTCGCGCACCTCCGCGCCTGGGGCGAGGCCGACGACGGGAAGCCCGTCTTCATGTTGAACCTGATGCGCTACCGGGACGCGCTCCGCGCCGACGTACCGGGCATCGCCGACCGCGCGCTCTCGCCCCGAGCCGCGAACACGCACTACGAGAGCGTCGCGATCCCGCTGCTCTTTCGCTCCGGTGCCTATCCGCTCTTTGGCGGCACGCCGCAGGGCGTGTGGGGCGGCGACACGCCGAGCTCCAACGTGATCGGGTTCACGCGTGCGGTCGATGATTGGGGCCGCGTGCTCGTCGTCCGCTATCCCGACCGGCGGACATTCTTCGAGTTTCTCTGCGACCCCGCGTTTCTCGCGGTCATGCCATACAAGATTGCGGCGCTCGACGTGAACCTCGTGCCGCTCGACGCCGAGATCACGGTGCCGAATGCCTCGTGGATCGTCGCTGCGCTCGTAGCCGCGGCTGCGATGCTCGTGGGCTTCCTTGCCGGTACGCGACGGCGACTCGCTTAGCGATGCGAATCTTTCGCTCCCGCTCGGCACGATGATTCACTTCTTAGCGATCCATGAGGACTCGCAATGATGAGAGACGTTTGCTCGGCCAATCTCAGTATGTATGCGAGCGCCGAGGAATGAGGCGCGTCGCGCTGATGCGGGCCGCGATCCTGCGGCCCTTCGAGCGATTTCTGCGGTGTATAGGAGCACCGACCGATCGGATCTTCGAGCGAGTGCGGCTGTCGCCCGATCTGCTGCAGGATCCAGAGGCGCTCGTGCCCGTGCATGCCGGCACGGCGTTCGTGGTGGCGGCTGCGCGGGTCGAAGGCATCGAACATCTCGGTGCGACCGTCGCGGCGCAGACGGGTATCCACGAGATCGGGACCTACGGTCGCGCGATTGCGCGTGCGACGTCGCTCCACGAGTTCGCGACGACCATCCGCGAGTTCCACGCGGGACACCACTCGGGAGAGCGCTACTGGCTCGAGGCGAGCGGTGATCGGATGCTGCTATGCCAGTGTTTCACGGCGCCAGCCGACGATTGGGGCGGGCAGGCGAGCCAGTACTCGATCCTCATCGCCACCGGCGCGCTGACCGCGATCGCGCGCCGCCCCTGGCGGCCGACGGTGTACATGCGCAAGGACGTGTCGCATGCCGTCGTTGGTACGCCGTGGATGGAGCGTGCCGACGTGCGGTTCGGGCACGATCGTTGCGCGATCGAGATCGACCCGCTGGTGCTGCCATTGGTAGTACCGCGGGAGGAGTCGCGGTCGTTCGCGACCCGCGAGCTCGTCGACTGGTACCGGACGCGGCCCGCGGACGAGCTTGCATCGAGCCTGCGGCAATGGCTCGCATGCATGCTGCGAACCGACGCCGTACGGGTCGAGGTTCTTGCGGAGACGCTCGGGACTACGCCGCGCACGTTGCAGCGCCGACTCGGCGAAGCCGGCACGAGCTATGCGCGCGTGCTCGGCGAGGCGAGGTTCGAGGTTGCGACCCGACTCCTCGCGCGGGACGATCTCGAGGTGCGCGAGGTGGCACGCGAGGTAGGCTATCGCGATGCTGCGCACTTGACCCGGGCATTCCGTCGCTGGAGCGGAATGACGCCGAGCGAGCTCCGCCGCCGCCTCCGGGCATCGGCCGTATCGACGCAGTCGGCTGGCGCAATCGGGCAATCGTCGATTTGACGCCGCGCCGGCGTCCCTGTTCGTTGCGCCCATGTACGAACGAAAGCGGATGCGAGGTGCAGTAGCGGTCCTGGCGTTCGTCGCCGTTGCCGGCGGCGTCGCCGCCGCCGAGGACGACAGCGCCGAGCTTGCGAAGAAGCTCCAGAACCCGGTCGCGTCGCTCATCAGCGTACCTTTTCAGAACAACTTCGAGTGGGGCGCCGGGAGGAGCAGCGACGGCTTCAAGTACACGCTCAACGTGCAACCCGTGATCCCGATATCGCTCGGACAGCACTGGAACCTGATCTCGCGAACGATCGTGCCGATCAGCCACCAGGACGACCTCGTGCCCCACACCACGCAATTCGGCCTCGGCGACATCATGCAGAGCCTCTTCTTCTCGCCCGCCGTCCCCGGACCGAATGGCTGGATCTGGGGGGCGGGACCGGTAGTCCTCTTGCCGACCGCGACCGAGCACTTCCTCGGCGGCGAGAAGTGGGGCGCCGGTCCGACGGCGGTCGTGCTGCGCCAGGAGCATGGCCTCACCTACGGCATCCTCGCGAATCACATCTGGTCGTTGGCCGGTACCGACCACACGCCGAACGTGAACTCGACGTTCCTGCAGCCGTTTCTTGCCTACACGACGAAGACCTACACCACCTTCTCGCTCGTGACCGAGTCAACCTACGACTGGGGGGAGGACAAGTGGACGGTTCCCCTCATAGCGACCGTCTCACAACTCCTGAAGGTGAAGGACACCCCGATCCAGCTGCAGCTCGGTCCGAAGTGGTACGCGGAAGGGCCGACGAAAGCGCCCGACTGGGGCATCCGTTTCGCGCTCTTTCTGCTCTTCCCGCGCCACTAGGGCACGACGTCAGGACGCTTCGTCATCGTCGAGTCGTTCGGTGCTTCATCGCCGACCTCGGGGCTCGTCGGCACTGCATCGGCTGGTGGCGGCGCCGCGATCTTGGTGATGACGGTTGCGTCGCCGCTGTCGGTGTTGATGGCGATCTTCAGCGGGTCTCGTTTTCTTCCCTCACGACGGCGGCCGTGGCGTTGCTGACGAGGCGCGCAATCAACACCGCGAGGTAGAGCTGTCCCGCGATCGCCTCGACGACGGTGATGCCGCGCGCGACCTCGGTCTTGGGAATGATGTCGCCGTAGCCGAGCGTCGCCAGGGTGACGAAGCTGAAGTAGATCGCGGTGCGAAGCGGGAACTCGGGGAGGGCGACGCCGCTCGCTACGTACGAACCCGGCCAGGCGTGCTCGACCTCGAAGTGCAGCATGCCCCAGAAGACGCCGGCGAGGATATACGCGTCGAGCGCGGCATAGACGTGCTCGACGCCGACTTCAGGGGCCCGGAGCGCGTAGAGCAGCGCGCCTACCGTAGCGACGAGTGCGAGGCCGATCACCACCGGCTGGGTCGCCATCGCGAGCCCGCGGTGCTCGAGCACGAGGGCCGCGAGTCGACCGGCGAGGCCCACGATGAGGAGGAGCCTGAGGAGCTGCGAATGGCGCGTCGACGTGAAGCCGAAGACCGCTGCGAAGAGGCTGATCTCGAGGATGATGCGGAGCCAGTTGCGGTCGATGTCGAGCGCGACGAGGAGCGGGCCGACGCCGATCGTCAAGATCAGTACGTAGAAAAGTGCCGCGTAGCGATGCCGGAAATATGCGTGCATTAGACGTCCCATCGGGGAGCCTCAATCGGTCCGCTCGATCGCCGCCGCGCTGGCGGCCGCGCAGCGGTTCACCCCTTCGTCCTCCTCCGCTTTCGCAAACTCGACGACGAGGGGCGCTGTGTTGCCGGCGGCGTTGCGGATCTTCGACTTCCCGATGTCCTCGGGACAGATGCGGAAGCCGGTATCGGCCTGCACGTTCACCTGCCAGTTGCGGCCGAACCGGACGTTTGCGACCGCTCCCTCGAGGCTGGCGAGCCCGAGATCGGTGCGGTCCTGGATCTGCATCTCGAAGCCGCCGGTCACGCCGAGGTCGTGCGCGACGCGCTCCGCGAACGGATCGAGGATCACGCACATGCTGCCGGCGTTCGCCATGTTGTTGTCGGTCAGCACGCGCACGATCACGTCGTAGCGTTCGACGTTGCGCACCACAAGCCTCGTCGCCCGTGATTTCCGCATTCGAGCGAGTCCGTCACGCGATCGAGGTCGGCGGTGCGACCGCGCTCGTCGCGCCGGTGCTGCTCTGGAGGAGAGATCGCGACGTGACCGTACGCTTCGCCCCGCGTAGCACCGTAGACGTCAGTCCGGTGGCAGGATCTCCGCGACGCCGATCGCGACTCTGGAGAAGGCGACGACATCCAGGGTCTCGCCCACGTGCGCCATGCGCGCCTCGGCATAGCGCCGTTCCTCTCGGATCGGACGCCGATACACTTCGATGCAGCGATCGCGAAGGTTCACGAGCCAGTACTCCGGAATGTCAGCTGCCGCGTAGAGCGGTGCTTTCGTGAACCGACCTTGGATTACGGAGCTGTCCGCGACCTCGACGATCAGGAGCGCAGTCGTCGGGTGGGCGGCCATGTAGTCGTCGGGATGTCCGGGAACCACCGCGATATCCGCCTCCGGCATCGACATCCGACTGAGATCCAGGGGGGATTGCACGCGCACGAAAGCGGCGGAGCCCGTGATGCCGCCGAGGCGGAGCGCGAGCTTGCCGACTACGCCGGCGTGCGCAGGATTTTGGGGCGACATCGCGACGATCAGACCGTCCAGCAGCTCGACGCGATCATCGGTCCCGATCGTGCCGTCGGCGACGAGTTGCTGGTAACGGTCGCGTGTGATCCGGCCTGCGTCAGGGGCGAGCGAAGCCATGGACTGGACAGTATCAGCGACCTCCATGGCCGAGAAGCAGCGCGGCGTCATCGCAGGCGCATCGCTGCGAGTAGGGCCGCGCGCGGTCGTTCGTCGGGACGTGGAGTGCCGCTCCGGTGCGCGATTCCAGCACTTTCGCGCGCGCTATACCGTGGTCGAGAATCGCGCCCGAGCGCTCCTGGCGCGCGCGTGGGGCAGGCGCGAGTACGATCCCCGTCATACTCGCGCCGCGTGGCCACTCTACTCTTCGACGACGGGGATCGTTTTCGCCAAGTCGTAGCGGATCACGGCGTCCATCTTGTTCTCGATCTGGTAGAAGCGCGCCACCTTCTTGCCCGGGAGCACCTTGGTGAAGTCGGTGAAGAAGGCACGCCGGATCTTGGCGCGGTCTTCCTCGACGGCTAGGTAGTCCGCGGCGAGCTTGCCGGCTTGCTCGTCGGTGATGGTCGTGAAGTGCTCCGAGTAGTCCTTGATGAGCGTGACCAACCGGTCGTTCACGCCCTTCATCTCCCCTTGGTAGCGGTCGTAGAGCGGCCAGAACTGCTGAGCTTCGCTGTCGGTAAGCTTGAGGTTCGCGGCCACGAGCGCCTTGCGATTGGCGCGGATGGCCTCACGCAGGATGTCGAAGTCCGCCTCGGCGGCTGCGCCGGCGGTCTTGCCGACGGCGAAGGCCGGCACGGCCGTGGCGGCGGGAGCGGCTACGAGGGTCGCGAGCAGCAAGATGCGGGCGGTCAGCATCGTCGTCGTCCTTGTCATGGTCGTCCTCGTCACTTGTCGATGCGGGTGAGCTTCGAGCCCTGGATGCCGACGCCGGCCATGAGCCCGCGCTGGTTGAAGATGAAGGCGTAGACGTCGCTCGTGAGCGTGGTGGTGGTGATGCTTTTACCTATGCCCGCGTCGACGACGACGATGCTCGGGCCGACGCCGAGCTCGAAGCCGGCCGTAGCGTCGAGCTGGTCGAGCGCGTTCTGGTTCATGAAGAAAAGGGCGTAGCCGTACTTCTGGATTCCGGCCTGGAAGCCGTACGAGGCGGCGACCGAGCTGTAGTAGCCGGTCACGCGGCCGTCCTGGAGACGGACGCCCTCGCCGATCTGGCCGCCGAACATGAAGCCGGCCTTGAGGATGCTCGGGAACACGATGATCGCCTTGGCCTTGCTGCCGAGGATCTTCGCGCTCGGCGTCGAGGCGTACAGGCTCTGGAGCGCCGCTCGTCCGCTGCGCTCGAGCTCGCGGGCACTCCCGGCCTCGGCCGGTCGCGTCGTGCATGCGAACCCGACGAGCGCGGCCACGAGTGCCGTCCACGTCGCGATATTCCGATGTCGTTTCATCTCTCCCCCCTGGTGTCGCGGATCGCCGCGGCGCGCGGCGTCCAGCGCGGTGCTCTCTACAAGACGCGGGCAGGCCTCGCCAGGCGGGCGGTTGCAATGCCGTGCCGTTCGTAGTTTGGCGAGCGCGATGCGCCGCCTCGCTCCGTTCCTGCAAACTACCATCCTCGGAGGTGTGCTCGTCGTCATGCTGCTCGTGCGGACGGCGGTGTTAGTGGTTCGGACCCGCCCCGGCCGCCGGCCCAAACAAGAACTCGATCGTCGCTTCCTCGGGCGCATTCCGGGCTGCACGCTGATCCGCGGGCTCGCAGGTCGGATCACGGGACAGGAAGAGTGGAGCACGTTGCGCATGTCGTGGACGTGCCGTTCACGACGGCGGTGTCGGTGATCTCGCGCTGGGGCGCGGGCTCACGCGACTTCCTCGCCGCGATGGAGCGGGCCAAGCCGTGACGACCCGCGGCTGCGTCGCGCTCGTGACGCTCGCGGTGTTGGTGGGCGGATGCGCGGCGCCGATACGTGCGGTGCGCGTCGATCCGAAGCGGGCGAATCGGGTCACACTCCGCACCGCGCTCAACTCGGGCGAGCTTAGTCAGCACACCCAGAACTTCATCTTCGAGCACGACCTTGCCGAGCGCTTCACGGAGGATCCCGCCGGCGTGCTCCACGAGCTGCACGCCTCGTTCGTCGCTGGTCACGAGCTGCACGAGAGCCTGGCCGCGCTTTCCGAGCTCTGCTTCCACCACGCCGAGCGTGGCGGCGGCCGGCCGTACTACCTCGCGGCCTCGATGTACGCCTGGGAGTATCTCTTCCCGAACGACCCGAAGCTTCGACCTGACCGCTTCAGTCCGCGCCTACGGCTGGCGTGCGATCTCTACAATCGCGGGCTCACCGCGGCGCTCAAGGAGGGCAATCGCGGCGACGTCATGTTGAAGGGCGGCCGCTTTGCGCTGCCGTTCGGCACCGTCGACGTGACCTTCGATCCGTCGACCTTGCACTGGAGCACGCACGAGCTCGAAGGCTTCGCGCCGCTCGACGAAGTCGAGGTGAAGGGGCTGCCCACGGTGCACCGCTGGCCCGGCATCGGCGCGCCGCTCGCGGCCCGCGTGAAGACCCGCGTCGCCGGCAAGACCGGCGATCTCCTCGGCCAGCGCATCCGGGTTCCGGTGACCGCGTTGCTGCGCTTCCACGACCTGTCGGACGACGTCTCGGGCGAACGGCTCTACGCGACGCTCGAGGTGCACCCTGGCTACGGCGACCGCAAGGTCGCGATCGAGGGTCAGGAGGTGCCGCTCGAGGCCGAGCCGACCGCAGCGCTGGCGCTCACGCTTTCCGATGCGCCGGTCTGGTCGAGCGAGTTCCGCGGCTTCTTCCACGGCGCGCTGCTCGAGGACCGCACACGCCTGGTTGCGGTGACGCCGTACTACCCGGGGTCGATCCCGGTTGTGTTCGTGCACGGCACCGCGTCTAGCGTCGGACGCTGGGCCGAGCTCTACAACGAGCTCGACAACGATCCGCGGCTGCACGGCAAGTACCAGTTCTGGTTCTTCTCGTACGAGACCGGGAATCCGATCGCGTACTCGGCGATGCGACTCCGCCAGAGCCTGCGAGCGGCGATCGAGCTCCTCGACCCCGAGGGCAATGATCCAGCGCTTCGCCGCATGGTGCTGATCGGTCACAGCCAGGGCGGATTGCTCGTGAAGGCGATGGTGATCGACTCCGGAGGCGACTTCTGGGCAAACGTCAGCAGCAAGTCGCTCGCCGACCTCTCGTTGTCGGATCGGACGCGGGAGCTCCTGCAGCAGGCCTTCTTCTTCTCGGCCGAGCCTTTCGTGCGGCGGGTGATCTTCCTCTCGACGCCGCAGCACGGGAGTTACGTTGCCGGCAGCTGGATCGCGCACCAGATCTCGCGACTCGTGCGCGCACCCATCGACGTCACGCGCGTGGTGAGCGATCTTCTCGTCGATCGTGCGGCGTTGAAGCTCCAGGGCGCGAGCCTCACGCGGATCCCGTCGAGCATCGACAACATGACCCCGGGAAACCCGTGGATCCAGACGATGGCGGCCAAGCCGATAGCGCCGGGTGTCCGCGCCCACTCGATCATCGCGATCACCGACGGCAAGATCGTGCCCGGCGCCAACGACGGCGTCGTCGCGTACGAGAGCGCGCACATCGACGGCGTCGAATCCGAGCTCGTCGTCACGTCCGGGCATTCGTGCCAGACGAATCCGTACACGATCAACGAGGTCCGTCGGATTCTGCTCGAGCACTTGCGCGCGCCGTGACGGGCGCGTGCCGCCACTTCGGAACGCGCGCGCCACGGCCGGCGCGAGATAGCGCCCGGCTACGCGCGTCGGCTCGCGGCGGTCGCCCCGACGATCCGGGCGTGCAGGCACTGGTAGCGGCGCTCGGCGGCTAGAAGGCTACGGCGTGCGGTGCCGACCAGCTTCCGGCCGCCCCCTCGCTGCGGTCGTGCATAGCAGGTCGAATGGCGCCACGAACGTGGCGCGAAAAGGCCGTTCGCGAGTTGCAAGTGACCAGGCCTTTGATATCCGCCGGTCGTACGGCTCGGAAATTCCACGGAGGTTGACCCATGCGGCGGAACGTGCGCGCGCGGGTAGGGATGTGGCTGTTGAGCTTCGTCGTCGCGTTCGGGGTCGGTCAGGCCCGCGCCGCCGGCGGCGACGACAAGCCGGACTTCCCTGCCGCTCAGTTGGAGCAGATGGTGGCGCCGATCGCTCTCTATCCCGACCCGCTCCTTACCAACATCCTGATGGCGTCGACCTATCCGCTCGAGGTCGTACAAGCCGACCGCTGGGTGAAGGCAAACCCCGAGGTCAAAGGGTCGGCGCTCGACAAGGCGCTCGAGTCCCAGACGTGGGACGTCAGCGTGAAGTCGCTGGCCAAGGTGCCCGACGTGCTCGCGCGTATGTCGCAGAACCTGGACTGGACCTCGGACCTCGGCGACGCCTTCCTCGGCCAGCAGCAGGACGTGCTCGCGGCGATCCAGCGTATGCGGAAGAAGGCCGAGGACAACGGTGCGCTCAAGGACACCAAGGAGCAGAAGGTCGTCGTCGAGAAGGTCGTCGAGAAGACGGTCGAGAAAGAGGTCATCAAGATCGTCCCGGCCGACCCGCAGGTGATTTACGTACCGACCTACAGCGCGCCGGTCGTGTACGGCTCGGCGTGGTCGTACCCGAGCTACTACTATCCGCCGATGTACGCGTACCCGCCGGGCTACGTCGCGACGACGAGCCTCGTCTCGTTCGGCGTCGGCATGGCGGTCGGCGCGGCGGTCTGGGGCAACTGCAACTGGGGCGGCGGATACGCCGGCTGCTGCGGGAGCTGGGGCCACAACGACGTAAACATCGACCGGAACGTGAACGTCGGCGGCGACGTGAACATCGGTCGCGGTGCCGGCAGCAACAACAACATGGGGCGCTGGGAGCACAACTCGGAGCATCGACGCGGGGTTTCCTACCGGAACGAGAACGTCGCCAATCGCTATCAGGGGCAGCAGGGCGCGCAGCGGCGCGAGATGAGTCGCGAGCAAGCCCGCGGCTATCAGCAGCAGGGCGGCGTCACGCACGGGCAAGGCGGTCGCGGTGTGCAGGCGGCGACGCAGCAAGCGCGCGGCGGTGCCACCGGCGATCGCGCACGCGCCGGTGCTGCGGATCGCGGCGGGGCGCGGCAGCCGAGCGCGCAGGCGCGGAGCGGCGCGGACCGCGGCGTCGTCCCGCAGCCGAGCGCTCCGCGCGGCGGCGGTGCGGGGCGCGACTACGGCGGCAGCCGCGACAGTGCGTTCAACAGCCGAAGCGGCAGCTTCGATCGCGACGCGAGCCAGCGCGGTGCGGCGAGCCGTGGCGGCTACGGGAGTGGCAGCAGCGGCGGCGGCAGTCGCGGCAGCGGCAGCGGTAGCGGCAGTTATGGCGGCGGCAGCCGCGGCGGTGGTGGTCGCGGGGGCCGGCGATGAGCGCGCTCGCGAAGGGGAAGGAAACCATGCGCTCGCACGTAAGTCACCTCGGGCTCCTCGTCGTCGGGATCGCGCTCCTCGCGTCGTCGTCTGCACACGCGGCGCAGCGGACCTTCCCATCGGCCGACGCGGCGGTCGCGGCCCTCGTGGCGGCCGCGACCGCCGGGGATCGGAAGCAGCTCGATCCGCTCTTCGGTTCGGGGGCGGAGCAGGTGCTGTCGTCGGGGGATCCGGTTGCGGATCGCGAGGCGCGCGAGCTCTTCGCCGCGCGCGCCCTCGAGCGTACCCACATCGAGCGCGTCGGCGACGACTTCGCGGTGCTGAGCGTCGGCGACGACGACTGGCCGTTCCCGATTCCCCTCATCAGGGAATCGGCCGGGTGGCGCTTCGACACCGAGGCCGGGAAGACGGAGCTGCTGAACCGCCGCATCGGGCGGAACGAGCTGTTCACGATCCAGGTCTGTCAGGAATACGTCGCCGCGCAACGCGACTACGCCGCGCGCGCGCGCGCGACCGGCGGCGTCTACGAATTCGCGCAGCGGCTCCGCAGCACGCCGGGCAAGCGCGACGGGCTCTATTGGGAAGCGGCGGACGGCGACGCCGAAAGCCCGCTGGGTCCGTTCTTGGCGTACGCGAGTCGCGAAGGGTACCGGCCGGGCCAGAACGCGACGCCGCAGCCGTACCACGGCTACGTCTACAAGCCGCTCCTGGCCGCGGGGTCGCATGCCCCCGGCGGAGCACGCGAGTACGTGAAGGACGGGCGGATGACGCGCGGATTCGCGCTGCTGGCGTATCCCGTACGCTACGGGTCGAGCGGCGTCATGACCTTCCTGGTGAACGAGCAGGGCATCGTCTTCCAGAAGGATCTCGGGCCGCAGACGGTCGAGATCGCTGCGAAGATCACTTCCTACGATCCAGACGATTCATGGGAGCCGACCGAGTGAAGACACGAACGTGTATGGTGATGGCCGCGACTTTCGTCGCGTGCCTCGGGATGGGATCCGCCGTCGGCGCCGCCGATACGACGCAGACCAAAGGGGATTCGGCGTCGATCTGGCCGCACCAGGATTACACGGGCGATTTCCTCGAGCGGCGGTACCTCACCGGTGATTGGGGCGGGTGGCGGACGAAGCTCGCCGATCGCGGCATCACGCTGAACGTCGACTTGCTGCAAGAGTACTTCGGCGTCGTCGACGGCGGTCGCGACGAGGACGACGCCTACGGCGGCTCGGCCGACTACGAGCTCCACGTCGACACCCAGCGTCTCGGTCTCTGGCCGGGCGGCTTCCTGCGCGTCTTCGCCGAGTCGCGTTTCGGCGACTTCGTGAACGTCGACGCGGGTACCTTGATCCCGGCACAGCTCGACGGCGTGCTGCCGCTTCCAGAGGACATCTCGACCCTCACGAGCGTGAGCTACGTGCAGTTCCTGACACCGTGGGTGGCCGTGCTGGGCGGCAAGCTCGAGACCCTCGACGGGGATCAGAACGCGTTCGCGAGCGGACGCGGCAAGACCCAGTTCGAGAACCTCGCCTTCGTGCTGAACCCGGTGACGCTGCGGACGGTGCCGTACTCGGCGCTCGGCGGCGGACTCCTCTTCGTGCTGCCCGAGCAGCTCGGCACGTACCAGGTGGTTGCGCTCGACGCCGGCGGTCGTCCCGACGAGTCGGGCTTCGACCATCCGTTCGAGAAGGGCACCGTCGTCGCCCAGGAGCTTCGCATCGGGTACGAGCCGCTCGGACTCCCGGGCCACGTGACGCTCGGCGGCACGTGGTCGAGCCGCAACTTCTCCATACTCGACCAAGACCACCGACTCATCATCCAGGCGCTCTTCGACCGACGCTTCGGAACCGATTTCGCCGACGTCGAGCGCAGCGGCAGCTCCTGGTCGATCTACTATAACTTCGACCAGTTCCTCTGGACCGAGAAAGAAGACCGGACGCAGGGCATCGGGCTCTTCTTTCGCTTCGGCCAAGGCGACGAGCGCAACAACCCGCTCGAGCGCTTCTACAGCTTCGGCTTCGGCGGCAAGGGCGTGATCCCGACCCGCGACGAGGACACGTTCGGGATCGGCTGGTACTTGAACGACCGCAGCGACCACCTTCCGCGGTTGATCGAGAAGCGGACCCGCGGCGGGCAGGGTTTCGAGATCTTCTACAACGCGGCGCTGCTGCCGTGGCTGCACGTGACGCCCGACCTCCAGGTGCTGAAAGGCGCGCAGAAGCGCATCGACACCTCGGTCGTCCTCGGCTTGCGGGGCCAGATTACGTTCTGAGTTTTTTGTGCAGTGCTCCAGGTGATCGGTGGCTACATCGAGATGCCCTTCTGACGAGGCGTTGTCCCACTCAGGGCCTCATGTCGGCATGCCACGCACGTCCGATCCTCGCGGTCGCCACTTCGTTGCCCCCTCCCGGCTGCGCTCCGCGCCGTGTGTGTCCACGGCGTGAACGACGCCCGCTTACTTCTCGCCGACTACGTTCAAGAGGGTGCCGGCATCCGGAAGTACTCAGGAAACGGTTGCGAAGGCCATTCCGCCTGATATCGGAAGCGGCCGTTCGATGGGTCGCGGCAACGACACGGGTCCCGCATCGGTCGCACATGGAGATTGATGCGACGTTTCGGCTGGATCCTCTTCGGGGCTGTCGGCTGCCTCGGGCTCCTGTGGGCCGCGGCCGCGCTCCACTTCGCGGGTCCGCGCCCCTATTGGCTCGCGGACGGCCTCGCCGCGTTCCTAGTCGTTGCCGGCCTCGGGATCCTCGCCGGAGTGCGTCCGTTCGCGCGAACGCTCACCGCGTTCGTCGTGCTCTTCGCGGTCTGGGCGCTCTGGTGGACGCGCATCGCGCCGCGGAACGACCGCGACTGGCAGCCGGACGTCGCCCGGACGGCCTGGGTCGACGTCGACGGCGACCGGCTCACGTTCCACGACGTCCGCGACTTCGACTACCGGAGCGAGACCGACTTCACCGAGCGCTGGGAGACCCGCACCTTCGACCTCGCGAAGCTCCAGGGCATGGATCTCTTCATGTCGTACTGGGGTGCGCCCGGCATCGCGCACACGATCCTGAGCTGGGACTTCTCCGACGGACAGCACCTCGCGGTCTCGATCGAGACCCGGAAGGAGAAGGGCGAGGAGTACTCGGCGGTCAAAGGCTTTTTCAAGCAGTTCGAGATCTACTATGTGGTTGCCGACGAGCGCGACGTGATCCGGCTGCGCACCAACTACCGCGGCGAGGAGGTGCACCTCTACCAGTTGCGCACGCCGGTCGAGCGGGCGCGGCGGCTGCTCCTCGACTACGTACGGTCGATCAACGAGCTCCACGAGCGGCCGGCCTGGTACAACGCCGCGAACGCGAACTGCACGACGTCGATCACCCGCCACATCCGCAAGATCGGCATCGCGTTCCCCTTCGACTGGCGCGTGATCGCCAACGGCAGCCTCGATGCGATGCTGTACGAGAACGCGATCATCGACACGAACCGGCCGTTTCCCGAAGTGCGCCGGATGACTCTGGTGAACGCGCGCGCCGAGGCCGCCGATCAGGACCCGGCGTTCTCGGTGCGCATCCGTGACGGTTTGACCCGCCCGCCGCTCCTGCAGTTGTCGGCGGGCACCGAATGACCCCAAACGAGGAGGACAGGAACATGCACAAGCGAACGTGGATGGCAATGGGATCGACGATGCTGCTGGCCGTGACGGTCGCGGCCTGCGGCACCGAGAAGGTGGCGCCGCCGCCGGCGCCGGTCGCGGCAGTGACGCAGACGGAGAAGCCGGGGCAGGTCGTCGACCGCGCAGTCGTGAGCGCGGCGGCGCGCGTCGTGAAGGTGGACTTGAAGAGCCGCGTCGTCACCTTGAAGAACGCCGAAGGCAAGGTGTTCGACCTGAAGGTGGGCGAGGAGGTCCGCAACCTGCCGCAAGTGAAGAAGGGCGACGACGTCGTCGTGACCTACTACGAGTCGCTCGCGATCACTCTGAAGAAACCGGGCGAGGCGACCCCGGGCGTCACGGTCGCCGACGCGGCCGGCCGGGCGGAGCCGGGTGCGATGCCGGGCGCCGCGATCGGGCAGCAGACGACGATCGTTGCGACCGTCGTCGGCGTCGACAAGAAGAAGGGCACCGTCAAGCTCAAGGACTCGAAGGGCAAGGTCGCCGAAGTGGAGGCACGTGATCCGAAGCGCCTCGAGCCCGTCAAGGTGGGTGACCTCATAGAGGCAGTCTACACGGAGGCGGTGGCGATCTCGGTCGAGAAGCCCGAAAAGAAGTAAGCGTCGTGGACCGGCGGTAGCGTGCGCGTTGCGTGACGAGCGATCCGCTCCGGCGGCATCGATCGGTCGCGATGCGGGCGCTGCTGCCGCTCCCGGTTCTCCTGATCGTCCCGGCGAGTGCCCTCGCACAGTCGCCGGCTCCCGCGGTTCCCTCGGCCGAGTTCCGCGGTCGTCTAGATTCGTCCCGAGCAGATCGCGGGTCGTGCGGACGCGTTGCTCCAGAGCCTCGCGACGGTCGAGCCGGACGCGACGGTGCGGCGCGCGGTCGAGCGCATCGAGTCGGCGCTCTACGATGCTGCACCCGACCTCGACCTCGTACTGCAGCACGGGCGCGCCGCGGCGGGCGTCGAGGCGGGCGCGACGCTGCAGCCGTGGCGGCCCCGCGTGCTCGCCGTCGACGATGCGCTCTTGGAGCGGCGGACGACGGTCGCCGCCACCAGCAAGCGACTCGCGGCCGCGGTGGCCGCCGAGCGCGAGAACATCCTCGTCCGGATCCGGACGTTCGACTATGTCGAACGCGATCCGCGTCCGTTCCTGTTGCGGATCGCGTGCGGCATCGTGATCGTGCTGGCGCTGCGCGCGCTCATCGTCGGCGCGGGCGGCGACTACATCGTCCCGCCGGAGCACGCGTACGCGCTCCGGCGGCATTGGAGCGAGCCGCCGATCCACTGGTGCAGCGGCAGCCACGTCGCGCCGTTCCCCCGCGCGCGCCTCGTCGCACGCGTCGTCACGCACCTCGACGCGCTGGTCCCCGCCTGAGCGCGGCCGGCGCCGGCTTTCGCTCTCGGTCTGCCGACGACGCGAGGGTCGCGCCGTAAGTGTGACGCCGACGCGTGCAGTTCCGACGACAGCGCCGGCGGGGCCGCGGCGCTGCGCTGCACGTCAGCCGAGGATCGGCGTCCGCGACGGCGGGTCGTGGCGCGGCGTTGGTCAGCGTCGCCCGGCGGAGCGCGCGCCGTTCGAGGCGCGGATCGCGGCCGCGACGGCGGCGCTCACCTTCGCGAGCGCCCGGCTGTGGGCGGCGGCGAGGGCGTCGACGTCGGGCCCGTCGACGGGCTCGCGCGCGACGGTGCGATCCGAGCGGGCGGCGCCGCCGCTCGTCGGACGCACCGACCAGACGACGTCCACCGCGGCCTCTTTCCCCGGCACGGAGGTGAAGCGCTGCACCGCGAGCGTCACGATGTGCGTGACCGCGAACGGCGCGCCCGCGCCGGCGACCACGTCCGGGGTGCCGAGGAGCGTCGCGAGATTCGCCGCCACCGTTGCCGCGATGGCGTCGGGCAGGGGGGCCGCCCAGCGGTTGAACTCGTCGATCTCGACGCGGTTCGGCGCCACCTGCACCACGAGCTGCGGGCGGTCGAGCGCGGGCGGCACCGTCACGGGCCCGACGCTCACGCCGTACGACACGCCGTACGACGAGGCGGGCGTATCCGTCGGTGGAGCGACGGCCTCGAGCGTGTAGAAGCGCGCCGGTCTCGTTACGCCGCACGCGGATGACGCAACGACGGCGAGCGCGACGGCGGCGGCGCGGAAACGGTGGGCGATCATGACCCCTCTCCTGACTTGCCGCGTAGCAACGCTTCGGGATGGCGCTCGAGGTAGTCGCCGAGCACGCGGATCGCACGCGCGGCGCGCGTGACCTCCTGTAGCGTGGTCGAGAGCTCCGTCTCGAGCGGCGAGCGCGGTGCGACGAGCCTGCCTGCGTTGTCCAAAGTGCCGCGTGCGCTCGCGAGCGTCCGGTCGAGCTCGCCGAGCACCTTCGCGACGTCGGCGCCGATCGCCTGGAGCGGCATCTTGTCGATCTTGCGGACGATGCTCGTGAGGCTCGCCTCCAGGTCTTCGAGCGCCCCGGGCACCGTCGGAAACACGAGGGGCTGCGCGGACCAATCGAGGGTCGCGGTCGGGGCGTCGGGAAAGACGTCGAGCGCGACGTAGAGCGCACCGGTGAGGAGGCTCCCGGATCGCAACTGGGCGCGGAGGCCGCGGGCGACGAGGGCGTCCCAGAGGCGCCGGCGGACGGCGCCGGCGTCCGCGCCGGGCGCGAGCTCGGTGAGATGCACGCCGAATCGCGTGCCTTCGAGATGGATCGTCACCGGCACGGAGATTTCGAGCGTCTTGGCGTCGACCTCCGCGCCGACCTCGACCACCTGGCCGACCTGGATGCCGCGGAACTCGACTGGTGCGCCGGCCGCAAGACCGCGCACCGATTGCTTGAAGACGAGGCGGACCTCCAACGGATCCCGCTCCGGCATGCGGAAGGCGTCGGTCCGATCGCGGTGCAGGAGGAATCTCGCGTTCTCGGCCGCGGACGGCATCGCGGGATCGCCGGTCGGCGTCTCGAACGCGATGCCGCCGATCAAGATCGACAGGAGCGACTGCGTCTGGACGCTGATGCCGGTCGCCGACATGGAGACATCGAGGCCGCTCGCGTGCCAGAAGCGCGTGTCCGCAGTGACGTATCGGTCGTAGGGCGCCTGGACGAAGGCCTTCACACTGAGCGTCATGCCGTCCGGGTCGAGCTCGTAGGCCGTCACCTCGCCGACCTGCAGCCGACGAAAGAAGATCGGCGTGCCGACGTCGAGCGAGCCGAGGTCGGGCGTCTTCAGCACGAAGTAGCGGCCGGGAACGTCGCGCATGACGACCGGCGGCGCCTCGAGCGCGACGAACGCCCGCTGCCGGTCGCGCGCCTGGCCGATGTCCATGCGGACGTAGGCGCCCGAGAGGAGCGTCCCGAGGCCGCTGATGCTCGTGCCCGACACGCGCGGCCGGACCACCCAGAAGCGCGTGTCCGTAACCAGGAAGCTCTCGGTCTTCGGCTCCATCCGCACGGTCGCGACCACGCTCTCGTGGTCGTCCGAGAGCCGGATGGCGGTCATCGTGCCGACCTCGACCCCGTTGTAGCGCACCTTCGTCTTTCCGGCCTCGAGCCCTTCGGCGGAGCGGAAGCCGATCGTGATCGTCGGGCCTTCGGCGAGGATGCGAGTCACGGCGACCCAGGCGCCGGCGAGCGCCGCTACGATCGGCACGATCCAAACGAGCGACGGACGGCGCTGCTTGCGCGGGACGGTGCGCGAGCTCGGCGGCCCGGCGACGGACACTGGGTCAGGCATGGGCAACCTCGTTGGCGGGCGCGGCGTCCCAGATCAGGCGCGGGTCGAACGACTCGACGGCGAGCATCGTCAGCACGACGACCGCCGCGAAGAAGAAGAGACCCGGCCCCGGCTCGACCGCCATGAGCGGCTGGAGCTGCACGAGCGCCGCGGTGAAGGTGTCGACGAAGACGTCCACCATCGACCAGCGTCCGATCAGCTCGACGGTGCGGTAGAGGCGCACGCGTTGCGTGTTGTTCGCGACCGAGCCGCGCTGGACGGTCACGAGAAGATATATGAGCGCGACGATCTTCGCGCTCGGGATCATGATGCTCGCGAAGAGCACGATCAGCGAGAGCGGCCAGCCCGTGGGCGACCAGAGAAGGATCACGCCCTCCATGATGGTGTCGGGGGCGCTGCCTGCGGCGGTCGTCGTGACCATGACGGGCAGGAGGTTTGCGGGCACGTAGCAGACGGCAGCGGCGATCACGAAGGCCCAGGTGCGCTCGATGCTGCGATGCTTGCGGAACGCGAGCTCCTCGCCGCAGCGTGGGCAGCGACCCTCGTCGGCGCCAGGCACGGGACGGGAGAGCAAGGCGCACGCCTCGCAGCTCTGCCAGCCGAGCCGCATCGCGCTCGCCTCCGGGACGCTCACGGCGTCGCCTCGAGCGCCGCGTCCGGCGCCGTCGCGGCGCGCGCGGCTTCGTCCGCCCACGCGACCCGGATCCATACCTCGCGCGGATCGAACGCCGCCTGCATCACGGCGAGCAGCACGACGAGCCCGCCGAGCGCGAAGAGGGCAAGGCCCGCGATCACCGAGGCGTAGTCCGCGATCTTGATGAGCGCGACCAGCACGCCGAGGATCATCACCTCGATCATCGACCACGTGGCGGTCTTCGGCTGATGACGCAGCAGCGTCGCGACCCAGTGGGCCGGCCGCGGCCGGCGGGCGGCGAGCACGACCGCGAGGAGGAAGCCGATCTGCAATGCCGGCGCGACGACAGCCGTGAAGAGCACCAGCACGGCGACGACCTCCTGGCCGGTCTCCCAGAGGTGGCGGGCACCGCCGTAGAGGGTCGTCGAGGCGTGGTGGCCGACGGCCGAGAGCCCGAGCATGGGCACCGTGTTGGCGACGACGTAGAGGATCGCCGCCGCGAGCGTCAGCGCCTGCGTCCGCTCGAGCGAGTCCTCGCGCCGCCGCCAGAGCTCCTTGTCGCAGCGCGGGCAGCGAGCCGCTTCGCCGGGCGCGAGCGCCGGCAGGCGCTGCACCAGGTCGCAGTGCGGGCACGCGACGAGCTCGAGGTCGGCGCTCGGCGTGTTGTAGGCGGGCTCGGACGACGACGTGTGCGGCGCCGTCATGGTGGTGAACGGCCAATCCGGCCCCAGCCTCACGGCGTCACTTCGCTCCGGCGCAGTGCGCGAGGCAGTCCTGCTTTCGCGGGATGCAGACTTCCATGTCGCATTGGGCGCTCATCATGCAGGGGTCGCCGTTCGCGCATTCCTTGTACTGGCGGTGGCAGACGGCCTCGCAGTCGGGACCCGGCGGCGGGAAGGGCGGCGGGCCCTTCGGTGCCGCGGCGGCGGCGCAGCCGCCGAGCGACGCCGCGAGCGCGAGTGCGGCGACGATCTGCGACGCGTTCCCGCGCCTCACGATCCCGCCGCCTTCGTGAGATCGATCACCGACACGCTCGACAGCGAGTGCGTCACGTACGCGAAGCGGCCGTCGGGGCCGATTGCGATCGCACGCGGCATCGCGGCCACGTTGATTCTGCCGACGACGCTCTCCCGCAGCGTGTCGACGACGTCGATGCGTCCGGTGCCGAAGCTCGCGACGTAGAGGAGGCGGCCGTTCGGGTGCAGCGCGATCCCGAGCGGTTGTGGGCTGACCGATACCGTCGAGACGGAGCCGGACGGCAGCTCCACGATCGCGACCGATGCGTCGCGGCCGTTCGCGACGTACGCGCGCCGGCCGTCCGGCGCGAGCACGAGCCCGGACGGCGCCGCGGCGAGCGGGAGGGTGGCGGTCACGGCGGCGGTCGTCGCGTCGAGCGTGAGCAGCGTGCCGTCGATGCACGCGAGCTTGCAGCCGACCACGTAGACGCGCGTCCCGTCCGGGCTCGCCGCGACGCCCGCCGGGTGGACCGGCAGGAACTGGTCTTTCACGATCCGGTTCGTCGCGGTGTCGACGATCAGCAGGTGGTCGTCGTCGCTCGTCGCGTTGGTGACGTACGCATGCGCGCCGTCGCGCGCGACCGCGACCGACGGCGTCAGGATCGGGCGCGCGACGATGCCGACGGGGATCGCCGCGAGGAGCGCGTCGTGCCGCGTGTCGAGCGCGAAGAGGCTCTGGGCCGTCATGTCCATCGCGTAGGCGCGCGTGCCGTCGGGCGTGAGCGCGATAGCGGCCGGCTGGCCGCCGGTCGTGATCGTCGCGGCGACCGCGCGGGTCGCGGTGTCGATCGCCAGCACTTTGTTGGTGCGGAGCGTGACGTAGGCGCGCGCGCCGTCGGGGTGCACGGCGATGTCGGTGCCGTAGTCGCCGATCGGGATGCTAGCGACGACCGCGGTGCTCGGCGGCTCGGCGGGACCGAGGCCGGCGCCGCTCATCCCGCACGCGGAGACGGCGAGGACACCGATGGCAACGAGGTAACGAGTCGGAATCATGAGGTCTTCCTAGGAGACGCGCTTCACGGCAGGCGGCTGCCAGGTGCCCGACCCCGACGGCAGGATCGAGGGCGGCGTGTCCCTCGGCCAGTAGAGGCGCATCACGAGGTAGATCGGTCCGTCGGGAGCGGGAAGCCAGTTCGCCTCCTTTGCCGCGCCCGGGGAGCCCTTCTGGATGCGGATCGTGAGCGATCCGTGGGCGTTCTTCTTCATCGCCGGCAGCATCGGCGAGTTGATCAGGTAGCGGTCGAGCACGAAGGGGTACATGACGGCGTAGTTCATCACGATCGGCAGGCCGTAGACGAAGCCTTCCTCGGCGATGGCCTTGGCGTCGGCGAAGCTGGGGCGATCCTTTTCGCCACGCTCGGCTCGGGAGACGACGTCGCGGCGTCCGGCGCAGCCGGCGGCGACGGCGGCTGCCAGCGCGAGGGCGATGGTGCGGTGTCCGAGCGTCATCTCGATCTTTTCGTCACGGGGTGCGGTTGAACGAAGGGTGGCGCTTCTCCAGGAACGCGCGCATGCCCTCGATCTGGTCGGGGGTGCCGAACGTGGCGTGGACCGCGACGCGCTCGTCGGCGATCGACTCGGCGAGCGTCTTCTTCTCGGCGCCGATGAGGCAGTGCATCATCGCGCGTACGGCGAGGCGCGGCATCGCCGCGAGCTCCGCTGCCAGCTCGAACGCCCGCGCCTTCAGCGCCGTGTTCGGGCAGACCTCGTTCACGAGCCCGATCCTGAGCGCCTCGATGCCGTCGATCTTGCGGGCACGAAGGATCATGTCGAGCGCACGGTCGCGACCGACACGCCGAGCGAGCCGTGCGCTGCCGCCCCATGCCGGCACGGTGCCGAGCTCCAGCTCCGGAAGGCCGATCGCGGCGCCGTCGACCGCGGCGAGCCGGAAATGACAGGCGAGCGGCAGCTCGAGGCCGCCGCCGAGACAGTAGCCGAAGAGCGTCGCCACCCACGGCTTCCCCATCGCCTCGATCGCGTCGAGCACGCGCAGGCGCTGATCGAGGAGCGCGTCGAAGCCGCCCTTCGCCTCGATGCCGCGCGGCAGCTCCTTGAGGTCCATGCCGACCGAGAAGTTCCGGTCGCCCGCGGCGGTGAGCATCACCGCGCGGACGCCGTCGTCGCCGCCGAGCGCGGCGACCGTCGCTTCGAGTGCGTCCATGAACGCGATCGACAACCGGTTGTAGGGCGGGTCGTCGATCGTGACGATCGCGACGCCGTTGCGGCGCTCGAGCAGCAAGGGTGTGGAGTGCATGCGGAGGCGCCTGCACTCGCCTAGTGCGGTCCGGGCTGGATGCGGTGCAGCGGCTTGCCGTCGAGCGCCTCCGCTTCAGCGGTCTCGAGCTTCTTGACGTCCTCGGGCGACAGCTGCGGCCGGTCGACGGTGATCGTGAGCTTGTCCAGCTTCGCGGTCAACGCGAACGGCGGCGTGTAGTCCTCGTCGTTGACGCCGGTCAGCGTGTCGGAGCCGATGTCGAAGCTCTCGTCCCACTGGAGGATCATCGGCAGCGTGCGCTCCATCTTGGTCGTCTGGACCGGCGTGCCGTCCACGGAGAGCGTGCCGGTGCCTGAGCGGCCGAGGCCGCTCAGGTTATTGAAGGCGAGCGTGCCCGCGCCGAGGCCGTCGTACCTGAAGTCGAAGGCGACCGTGTGCTTGCCGGGCGCGAGCTTCGGACCCTCCCAGCGGATGCGCTTCAAGTCGACTAGGTTCCAGAGGAAGACCGGCTTACTCTTCAAGAGGTAGAAGCCGTAGCCCGCGAACCGGCCGCCCGAGGTCAGGATCATGCCCTCGGCGCCGCCTTTCGGGACGTCGATGTCCGCGGTGATGGTGTACGAGGTGTTCAGCAGCAGCGGCGAGTCGCCCTGCGGCAGCCCGACCATCGGGCGGGTGTAGACGAACTCGGTACGGCCGGCGGTGATGTTCGGGCGCGGCGCCACGATGCGGGCCGCCACCGACGCGTCGAGCGGGAAGACCCGGTACTTCTTCGCCTCCGCGACGAATTTCTTCTTGAGCTCCGCGACCTTTGCCGGGTGATCCGCGGCGATGTCGTCGGTCTGATTGAAGTCCTTCCGCAGGTCGTAGAGCTGGAAGATCTGATTGTTCAGCGGATCGGGGTTCGCGGCGCCGAAGGCCTCCCACGGCGCGCGGTTCACCGCGGTGCTGAGCAGCCAGCCGTCGTCGTAGAGCGCCCACTGGCCCATCATCTCGAAGTACTGCGTCTTGTGGCGCGACGGCGCGTCCGCGTTCTTGGCGTCGAAGGTGTAGGCGAAGCTCGTGCCCTCGATCGGCGCCTGCTTGATGCCGTCGACCGTCTCGGGCGCCCTGATGCCGGCCACCTCGAGGATCGTCGGTACGACGTCGATCACGTGGACGAACTGCCGGCGGAGCGCGCCCCGATCGGTGATGCGTGCCGGCCACGACACGACCATGTTCTGGTTGATGCCGCCGAGGCGCGACGCGTTCTGCTTGAACCAGTCGAACGGAGTGTCGAAAGCCCACGACCACCCCGCCGACATGTGGTTGTAGGTCTGCTCGGTGCCCCAGACGTCGTAGAACTTCATTTGTGCTTCGATCGGCAACTCGCTCAGGCCGTTGAAGAACGCGACCTCGTTCGGCGTGCCGAGCGGACCGCCCTCGGCGCTCGTGCCGTTGTCGCCGTTGATGTAGATCACGAGCGTGTTCTCGAGCCTGCCGAGGTCCTGGAACGCTTGGACCACGCGACCGATCTCGTAGTCGTTGTAGGCGGCGTAGGCAGCGAATACTTCGACCTGCTTGATGAAAAGCTTCTTCTCGTCGGCCGAGAGCTGGTCCCAAGGCTTGAGCATGCCCTTCGGCCACGGCGTGAGCCGCGCGTCCTGCGGCACCAGGCCTAGGCGCTTCTGGTTCGCGAAGATGCGCTCACGAAGCTTCTCGTAGCCGTCGTCGAAGAGGTGCATCGCGTGGATCTTGTCGACCCATTCCTTGGTCGGATGGTGCGGGGCGTGCGTCGCGCCGGGCGCGTATTTGATGAAGAGCGGCTTGCTCGGGTCGGTCTGGTGGATGCGGGTCATGTAGTCGATGGCATCGTCGGCCATCGCGGTCACGAGGTTCCAGCCCGGCTTGCCCGCGAAGGGATAGATCTGGGTGGTGTTGCGGAAGAGGTTCGGCTGCCACTGGTTCGCGTCGCCGCCGACGAAGCCGAAGAAGTACTCGAAGCCCATCCCGGTCGGCCATTGGTCGAACGGGCCGACTTGGCTCGCGGCGAAGGCCGGCGTGTTGTGGTCCTTGCCGAACCAGGCGGTCGAGTAGCCGTTGTCGAGCAGGATGCGGCCGATCGTGGCTTTGTCCTCGGCGATGATGGAGTTGTACCCGGGGAACCCGGTCGATTGCTCCGAGATCACGCCGAAGCCGGCGGAGTGGTGGTTGCGGCCGGTGAGCAGCGCGGCGCGCGTCGGGGAGCAGAGCGCGGTCGAGAACATCCGGTCGTAGCGCAGGCCCGCGCTTGCGATGCGGTCCATCGTCGGCGTCGGGATGACGCCGCCGAACGTGCTCGGAATGCCGAAGCCCGCGTCGTCGGTGATGACGAGGAGCACGTTCGGTGCTCCCGCCGGCGGCACCGTGCGCGGCGGCCACCACGGTTTCGACTTCAGCGCCTCGTGCTCGATCTTGCCGCCGAAGGGCAGCTCGGGCGCGGGCAACTGCTTGCCGTCGAGCGATCGCGTGCCCGCAGGCGAGCCGATCGGCGGCGCAGCCGCTGCTTTCTGTGCATGGAGGTTCGGCGTGTGCGCGAGCAGAAGCCCGAGCACGGCGGTCGTGACGATCATCGATCCCTTGTGCATATCGCTCCTCGTCGAAGTCGAAGAAGTCGGTTGTGTGCGCGCGTTCAGGGTGCCTGTACGACGCGGTAGAATACTCCGTTGGCGCCGTAGGACGGCCGGAGCCACATGCCGTTGCAGCTGTAGAACGGGTTCCCGCCGACGGCGACGTAGCTGCAGCCGTGCGGCAGCGTCGTGACGATCGCGCCGACGGTCGAGGCCTGGCCGGCCGCGACGCCCGCTGCGTACGCGTTCGCGGCGGTGTTCTGATTGGCGGCGTTCGCGCTCGCGGCGCCGATGGCGGCCCCGGCAGCGAGGCCGACCGCGGCGGCCCCGGCCGTGCTCCAGCCGCCGCAGTTGCCGCAGCCGTTCGCGTAGTACGTGTTGACGACCGTCGGCGGGTGGTAGGCGGCGTAGGTGCCGCCGTAGTAGGCGCCGCCGTGATACGCGTACGCGGTTCCGCCGGACGCGTACGCCGCCGTGCCGCCGGCGGTTACGCCGTGCACCTCGCCCCCGCCGCCCGCCGCATATCCGCCGCGGTAGCCTTCGCCGCTCCACGAGCCGCCGCCGCCGGACGCCGAGCCGCCGCGGAAACCCTGCGCGTTCCACGAGCCGCCGCCGCCGGATGCGGTCGAGTCGCGGAACCCCTGGCCGCTCCACGAGCCACCGCCCCCCGATGCCGAACCGCCCCGGAACCCTTGCGCGTTCCAGGAGCCGCCGCCGCCCGAGACCGTCGAGCCGCGGTAGCCGGTATGGCTCCAGGAGCCGCCGCCGGCATGGCCGAAGGCGAGAGCTCCGGCCGCCGAGCCGGTGACCAGCGAGACGCCGGCCAACAACGCGATGATGGTTCGCATGATCGTCCTCCGTGCGGCCGTTGCGTTCATCGGAGCGCGGCGGGCGCGTCCTTCGTGGTCGCCGGTCCGCCTGCGGGTGGCTGCGGCTCGGGGCGCGCGAAGGCAATGCGCTTCGCGCTCTTCGGAGCGGTCGACGTGAAGGTCTTTGCCGTGACGCTTGCGTTCAGCTTCCAGTGCGAGAACGTCGCCTCGTGACGGAGCCGCGACGGATCGTCCAGATAGATGGCGCGCACGCGGCGCGGGAGCGCGTCCTTCGCCCCGATCCAGAGCTGCGCCCACACGCGCTCGTTCGCGATCACGACCATGTCCGTCGTCGTGCCGTCCACGACCCGGGACTGCCCGACGTAGAACGCGATCCGAAGACCGTCGGCGATGTCGCGGTACGGGTCGGCGACGATCACGTCGGTGAACGGGAAGTAGATGTCGGCCTCGTGATAGGCCTGCTGCAGCACGTCGTCGATCGAGCCCGTCGCGGCGACGGTCGCGACCACGCCCTCGCCGGGGGCGTATGCCGTCACGGTCTCGCCGTCGTAGAAGAACTGCTGTGCCGGGCCGTCGCCGGGCGTCAGCACGCGGAGCTTGTTCGGACGCTGCACGGCGACGTCCGACGTCGTCGTGTACGCGATCTCGGGACCGAAGCGGCTCGGGCTCTCGTAGGTCGTGACGGCGGTGAAGGTCATCGTCTTCGCCGCGGCGAGGCGCGCGCTCATCGCCTTCAGGACGTCGATGGCCTTCGGCTCGAGGTCGGGGGCGCCGGAAAACAGGGGCGCGACGCGCGTGCCGGCACCCGCCGTCGGAGGTGGCGCCTGGTGCGCGCAGGCTGCGAGGCTGGCGGCTGCGAGCGCCGCCGCCAAGCGGCGAAGAAGCGTGCTCTTCGTCATGACGAACGGCTCCTACGGTTGTGTGGTGATCCAGCCCTGTTGCGCGAACACGCGAGCCAGGTAGTCGGCCGCCTTGTCGGCGCTCCGCCCGGCCATCTGCTCGATTTGCGACCGGAAGGCCTTGGCGCCGGAGACCGCGACGTTCGCCGCGGCGAGGCCGACGGACACGCCGCCCGTTGCCGCCGCGCCCGCGCCCATGGTGAGCGCCGCGCCCGGCATCTCGCCGCTGTCGGCATGGGTCGAGAACTGCGCGACGCGGACCGGCTTCGCCGCCGTCGCCTGCAGCACCTCGATCTCGGCGTCGATCTCGGATGCGCCCGCGCCGAGCCCGATCACGAGCCGGCGGAGCTGATTGCCTTGATCGATGTCGAGGAACGCGCCGACGATCTTCACGTCGCCGGGTGCCGCTCCGGTCCCGACGCTCGCGCGCTCGGCGCGGAGTCCCATGGCGTTGATGCGGCTCACGAGCTCGGTCGAGAACGCGTTCTGCGCTTGGTCGCCGAGCGCGGCGTCGCGCTCGGACGCCTGCATGCCGGTCGCGGCGTTCGCGACCTGGTGCAGCACGCCCTGGTCGGGATGGATCTCGCCGGGGCTCGTCGCCAGGTCGTAGACGAGGACGCGCGCCGGGCGCCCGAGGCGTGTCGTCACGGTCGGACCCTGCGGCTGTACCGCCGTTTGCGCGCATGCCGCGAGCATCACGAGCGCGGCAGCGAGGCCGCTACGCGCCGCGGTTCGAGGGCCGCGCGGCGTCACGGCGCCACCTGTTGGAGCCGGCCGGTCTGCGCGAGCGCGTTGCAGTCGGAGGCATCGCGGCAATACGTCAGGTAGACGGCCTGTTTGCCGCAGCCCCGGACGCCGATCGTGTACTCGGCAAGTTGGACGCGAAGCCCGTCGACGGTCTTCTCCGAGAGGATCTGCGGCGTCACCTGCGTGCAGTTCATCTCGAAGGCGGCGCGCCGCTGCGCGGTCGAGAGGGCCGCGCCCTCGTATTGCTGCACCATCGGCGTGCACGCCGCCGCGAGCGCCGCTAAGGCCATCGCCGGCAGCCACCGGCGTCCCACACGTGCTCCGGATCGCGTCTCGATCATGTTCGTCTCCATGATTCGTACTCGGTGAAGTCGCACGGGAGTAGCATCCGTGCCGCGTCGGGGAGCCGCCGCGTGTCCGGCATCGGCCGCGGCGGGTTGTCGGATACGGGAAGCGTTTGCCATTGCCGTTCTCGGACGACGGAAGCGAAGTGCAACGATGTTGCGTGGTCGGCGCTGCGCTGCAAGCCGGCGCTTGCCAGAACGCGCCACGCGATCGACGTGCGCCAGCTGACGCCGCGTCGGCGCCCACCGGCCGGCCCACGGCAGTGGCGGCGGACGCTGCAAGCGCGTCAGCTGCGGGCTTTGACCGCGCGCCGATATGCGCCCGGCGACGGGCCGGTCCAGCGGCGGAAGGCTTTCTGGAACGCGCCGGCGTCGCGACCTGGACGGCGCGCGACACGAGCTCCCTCGCCCTCGTCATTCACGACTACGAGCTCGCCGAGCGCGCCACGGTGCGCGCGCTCTTGCGAAGCTGGCACCTATCGGAATCGGCGATGCGCGGCGGTCGCATCATCGAGCTTCCGGTTCGCCTCGCCGTCGGCACGCCGACGATCCCGGCGCTGAACGCCCAGACGCGCTCCGCCGGCGACCTGATCGAGATCGCCGCGACTGCCGTCGCGGTGCCGGCGGAGCATGCCGCGAGTGGTTGCGCCGACCTTCCGTCCGGCATCGATGCTCCGCTCGCCGGATTCCTCGCGATCCACAGCGGCGCGAGCGCCCGGCCGACGACGTGCTCGTCGCGACACGCCATGGCGGGCATTGGTTCTGGATCGCGGCGAACGATCGCCCGAGCAAGACGTTCGTTCGTCTGCTGCAATCACTGATCGGCATGCAGCTCGTCGACGCGACGCCGCAAGCGATGCCGACGCTCACGATCCCGGTCGGCAGGTAGCGCGCCGGCTCATCGTACCCGGGCGAGGATCGCGTTCAGGTGCGCGGCCGCCGCGGCGCTGTCGAGGATCCCGGTGTGGGTCTCGTCGAAGCCGCGGAGCGAGACCGCTTCCTCCTGCGCCTCGGGTCGCAGCTGGCTCGCCACCGCCACGACGCCGTCGCTCGCGCAGCCGCCCTTGAAGCCGAAGATCATGTGGTACGCGATCGTATCGGGAAGGCGGCGGCGACGCATGCGCGTGCCGGGGTCGTCGTAGAAGAGGCCGTCGAGGTAGTCGCTGTTCGGCGCCAGCGCGTACCAGGAGCGCACGACGACCGGGGAATCCTCGACGCCTTTGCCAGCCGATTCCATTCCGCCGAGCGGCGACGAGATCGTCACGAATGTGCGGATCGGATCCTCGGCGCTCGTCCGGTGGTGGCGGAGCACGAAGCCGCGCGCCACGAGCCCGCCCATGCTGTGCGCCACGACGACCGCCCTGTCGAAGCGCAGCCGCACCTCGAGACGCGTGTAGAGCTCGTCGAGCCACGTGACGAGGGTGTCGAGGCGCGCGCCGGACGGATAGTAGACGACCCAGGGCTGGAAGCGCTTGCGGTCGAGCGTCGCGATCAGGCTCCGGAAGTTCCGCGGCGTCCCGTTGATGCCGTGCACGAAGAGCACGGGGATGCGCTTCGGGTCGTACGGCTCGAGGAAGTAGATGCCGGCGCGGCCCGCGATCACGAAGTCGTAGAACTTCCACATGCTCGTTTCCGCGGTGGCCTCGGCAAAGCGCGGGTCGTCGAGCGTCGTCAGCTCGCCGGCATGGCTCAGCGCGTAGATGCTCTTGATCTTCTGCTCCTCCTCGCCGCGCGCCATGAGGCCCTGGAGCGTGTACGTGCCGGTTCGCAGCGGCCGGCCCGCGAACGGGATCACGATGTCGATGCCGGTCGCCTTCTGCCCGCTCGTCAGCACGAGCGGCTTCGCGGGGTCGGGGCGATAGAAGGGCTCGTCATGGTACGCGCCGTCGGCGTTCACGTCCTCGAAGGCGGCGATCCAGTAGGTCCCCGACTGGACGCCGAAGATCCACGCGCCGGGCTTCGCCGCGATGAAGTAGTCGACGAGCTGGAAATCCTCCTTGCCGCGCGTGAAGAGCGCGACCACGAGCGGCCCCGTTGCGGGCTTCTCGGCGGCGACCGTCCCCGAGATCACGCAGAGCTCGTCGGCGAGGCGCTGCTCGCCCTTCACCGCGAGGATGGTGGAACAGCCCGCGCACGCGAGCACGGCGAGCGTGACCCCGAGACATCTCGCGACTCCTTCCCTCATTTCGTCCTCCCGATTCGTCCTTGAACTGCGGTCGCCCGGTCAGTAAGTGCGAAACGCAATGAACGAGACGCGACTCGACGGCAAGCGCATCCTCCTGACCCAATCGAACGTCGTGATGGGCCCGGTCTTCCGCGACGTGCTGACCGAGCAGGGTGCGACGGTGATCTGCGACGAGCGCCTGCTCGACGACCCCGCGCTCCCTGCCGAGGTCGTGCGCGCGGCCGGACGGGTGGACGTGCTGGTCGCGCATCTCGGCATCCCCGCGCCATCGACGCCCGTCGTCGACGTCGACGACGACGAGTGGCGGCGTGCCTTCGCAGCGATGGTCGATCCCCTCCCGCGTCTCGCGGCCGCGGTGCTGCCGCAGATGATCGAGCGCCGGTCGGGCAAGATCCTCGTCGTCGGGAGCGCGTCGGCGCTCCGCGGCATGAAGCGCGCGTCGACGTACAGCGCCGCCCGCGGCGCGCAGCTCGCGTGGGCGCAGGCGGTCGGTGTCGAGATGGCGCCGCACGGCATCCAGGTGAACGCGATCGCGCAGAACCTCGTCGACAACCCGACGTACTTCCCGCCCGAGATCCAGGCGAAGCCCGCGTTCCAGGAGCGCATCAAGCGCGAGATGCCGCTCGGCCGGCTGGTCTCGGCGCGCGAGGACGCGTGCTTCGCGGCGTATCTCTGCTCGGACGCCGCCAACTGCTTCGTCGGCCAGGTCTTCCCGGTCTGCGGCGGATGGGTGCCGCGATGAGGACCGCGAGCCGCAAGAGCCTTGGACGCGCCGCCGCCGTGCTGCTGGTGGTCGCGACTGTCCTCCCCGCGCGCGCCGACATGGAGCTCGCCCCGCCGCCCGACGCCGACCTCGAAGCGGCGGAGCCCGAGATCGCCGCGCCGCCGCCGGCCGATGCGGTGCCCGCCGCGCCCGAGGTCGCCGACGAGCCGCCGACGGACTACGAGCCCGCCGCGCCCGAGATCGCCGACGAGCCCCCCGCTGACTACGAGGACGCCGCGCCCGACGCCGCCGAGCCGCCGGCCGTCGACGCGGAGCCCTAGGTCGCGGACGATCCGTCCGGCGACGCCGCGCCCTGACGTCCGGGCCACGCGAACGCTTGCCGTTCCGCACCGGCCGGCCGCGCGGCACGCGGCGCGCCGATCACGATCCGCTGGCGGCTGCCACGACCTCTGGATCCAAGGATCCCTCGGCTGCCGCCCCGTCCCGCTACCTGAACAGCAGCCAGCACCGGACCGGGATCGTTTCGCGTCGGGGCGTCACCAGGGTCGGAGACCGCGCAACCTGCCATCGTTGCGCCAGAACGAGGCGCATCCTCGCGAGACGCCCTGGTGCTACGGTGCCCTGCCGTTCTCCTTGAGGTGCGGTTCGCGCGTATTGTATGCGTGGCGCGTCGCGACCGCGCCGCTTCGTGCCGGCTCATTCTGCGGCGGTTCCGCAAAAAGGAGGAAGGTCATGCGCAATGAAGCGGTCATTGCTCTCGCGGCGGCCGCACTCTCGGGCTTTGCCGGTCCGGCGGCGGCGCCGGATGCGAAGCCGCTCAGGAAGGGTTGACGATGAACAGGATTCTCTTTGGGCTGTGTGTCGGCATCGCTCTGTCGTTGCCGCAATTCATCCGCGCCAGCTGCGAAAATCCGTCCTGCGCACAATCGTGCAAGATCAACTCCCGACTTTGTGTCACCAGCTCGAAGAGCCTCTACCTCAATCTGGTTCATGGTTGTGAGCAACTTTACGGATGGGGGTACGCGACCGATAAGATGCTTGCGAAGACGGCATGTCTCGGAAGCTGCGGCCAAGCCAAGAGCGACTGCACTACGACGTTCAAGGAGTATCTCGCGAACGAAGCAGCCGCGTACAAAGCCTGCCTGGCTAACGCAAAACAGCAATTCAAAGGATACATCGGAAACTGCAAGCAAGCGACCAAGGAGTGCAAGGCGGGGTGCGCAGGGTCCTAGTCATGAGATAGCCGCCCAGTAAACAACGATTTGCAGCAGTACGGAAATTGCCGTCGATCGTTCATGGCCGACCTGACGGACATCCGTTCGCCGGAACGTGCGGCGCGTTGGCGCGAACGGCTGCTGCAGAAGGGAAGACATGAAACTCGAAGACCTCACCCCCGGCGCCGGCGTCCGCGGTGTCCTTCCCGATGCCGCGGTCAGCGTGGTCAGCGTGCAGTGGCACGGCTCGGACGCCCTGACGCTCGTCTATCGCGATCCCGCCGACAAGGTCGCCAACGAGATCCTCTACCGGCACGACGAGGCCCGCCTCGAGGTCGTGGGCGAAGGCCGCCCCTGGAGCTTCGACGGCGACGGCGCACTCTTCCGGCTCGTCGCCGAGGCGCATCGCATCCGCCTCGCGCACCTGTTCGATCCGGTGCTCGCCGTACACACCTCGCTCGTCGATCCGCTGCCGCACCAGATCACGGCCGTGTACGAGGCGATGCTGCCGCGGCAACCGCTGCGCTTCCTGCTGGCCGACGACCCGGGCGCCGGCAAGACGATCATGGCGGGGCTTCTCATCAAGGAGCTGATCGCCCGCGGCGATCTCAAGCGCTGCCTCATCATCTGCCCCGGCAGCCTGGTCGAGCAGTGGCAGGACGAGCTCTCGCGCCGCTTCCACCTCTCCTTCGAGATCCTCACCAACGACAAGCTCCAGGCCGCGCGCACCGGCAAAATGTTGTTGTTCGCCACGAAGTCCCGGCGAATCTGGTCAACGTCTACCAGCTATCCGCGAAACACCGTGTCCGCGTGCCACGCGAGAAACTCGCGGTTCGGTCGATCCTCAGAGCGTTGCGGAACCCAGAGCTCGCTACCGTCGAGTTGGTAGTAGTGCTCTCCATTGTCGAAGTCCTTCTTCAGCCGTCCACTCACGCGGACGCGATGCTCTGGCGTCACCGTGAGGTATCCCTGATCGAAGAGCGTGTGCACGTCAGAGCGCAACAGGATGCCATTGTCGACTCGATGTTGACCTGCTTTGGTGACCGGACGGATGTGGGCAGCCTGAAGGACCGGCAGCGCCTTCTCCCGGGTAATCGCGCAGCGGCGCTCGTAGGTGTCGGTCACGAGAACCCGGAAGCTTCCCTGCCCGAGCCGGCGCCGTACCAATCCGGGGGTGCCCCACATCAGAGCGTCGCTTTCCGCCACCGCGAACTGACGATCGTGATGGAGTACGTCCTCGACGGCGCTCCAGATCGCCCGACCCGTTCCCGTGGCGGCGTCGTAGCTCTTCCCCTGCTGCACGTGCTTCGGAAACTCCGAAGGAATCGGAATCCACTTGTCTCGTGGGAAGAAGAAAGGCTCAACGAGGATGATGCAGCCGATTGTGAAGCTCTCACGCGGGTCCGCTCGAACTCGTCGGTACTTCGCGATTCGGAGGCGCATCTCATCCAGTGATCCCGCTCCGTTTTTTTCGCCAAAGGCGTCCCAGGCGAGCTCAACCGGCAACGGCGAGTACCGGGCCAGGAAGCCGCCTCCGACAATGAAGTTTACGGGGCTGTGGAGCTTGAACAGGAACGGCTCGCCCGGCTGCAGTACCCGGAAGGCGCGCGACCCGCTCGGCTGCCAGAAGTTCACCTCGTCGATACCTGGACGCCGACTGAGAAACTCGAACCAGTCGCGATCGGTGATACCGACGTAGAGCTTCATTGGCCTGACACCCACAAAATCACACGCCGAGACGTTTGTTCATGGGCCATCCTGCGCTCTCGAAGTCAACCAATTTTCACAAGCGATCCGCTCGCAATTAGTCCTCGGAAATGGCGTGCAAGGCGTCGCGGCAACGCACCTCCACGGATGTAAATCCCGAGCTCCATGTTCGTCTCTATCGCGCTCCCGGTGAGGTTCGCTGACGTGATGAACGCGACGGCTTCGTCGTCGATCGTGACCTTCGCGTGCATCGAGCCCGCGAGCCCGCTCGCGGATCGTCGCTGTTCAGCAGGCCATTTGTAGAAGCGAACCTCGGCAAGATCCCGGAACGCATCCGCGGCGTCGCGCGACAGTCGCCCGCCCGAGCCCTCGGAGGACTCCAGAACCAGTCGGACATCGACGCCTCTCTGAGCGGTATCGGATAACGCGTGGACGATGTCAGGAACCTTGTAGGCGGCGTCGCTGACGATGATCAGCGACGACGTCGCGCCATCAATGACCTCGAGCAGCACTTCGCGCGTGAGGCGCACCGGGACCTCGGCGCTCGCCGGTCCCGTCTAGATAACATCGAGCGCCTGCGTCGTGCGGACGGCCTCCGCGGTATAGACAGCGGCCAAGAGCGCGGCGGCGAGCACGGTGCCGAGCACGTCGGGCTCCGTCGCCCACGCGTCCAGAATGGCGGTCGCGGCGTGGCGAAATGCCGGTACGGGCGCGACGGCCAAGGCTTCGCTGCGAGCCTTCGCGCTTGGGGCTTCATGGCACGCCAACACGTCCGTCAGGCGTTTGGCGTGCGACGCAGCCATCGTCAACGTGGTGTTCCGGACGGCCGCGAGGAACGTCGACGATGGGAACGCTCCGGATGCGCTCACGATCGGAACGGAAACTCGACGCCACGCCCGCACACCGTCCGGGCATGCACGCTGCGGTCGAGGTAGCGGTTGGCCCGCTCGCAGCTCGTTTCGGGCAGGAACAGGCAGGCATGGCAGGCCGCGTTGCGCAGCGTCGTCTCGGCCTCGGTTGGCCGATGGCCGTCGTCCTCGGCGGAGGTGAGCTGCACGAGATGCTGCGGCTCCTCGAGCGCGTTGGGGAGGACATTGCTCACGGCCCAATGCTGGCCGCGGACACGGACGAGCTGGTTTTCTTCGGGAGGGAGGCGCGGGTGCTGTCAGCATGGGCAGCCGTCATGCATGCACAGGCCGGGGTTCTAACGAAGTCCGGGCGAATCCGGCAAGGAGTAGGAAGATTCCGTAATCTTCCGGTAATCGCCAACAACGACTTAAGTAATTGATGCCTCCCTCGTCATTGCGTAACTTAGCGGTCCCATGCTGACCGCATTCTCGTGGGGCTACGCCGGCTGGGGACAGTCGGTTGAGTACTTGCTTCGTATGACAGCAGAGCTCGAGCGCGAGCGCGGTTTCGCGCCGCCGCTCTTTGTCGACATCCGCCTGGAGCACGACGCCCGAGCCCCTGGCTTTCGTGGCGGCACGTTCAAGCGTGCCGCCGGCGCTCGGTACTGGGAGTTGCCTGGGCTCGGGAACCCACGCGTGGTCGACGGCGGTCCGACGCGCCTCGCCGAGCCCGCTGCGATCGCCGATCTCCTCGACCTCATCGAGCAGCGGGCGGCCCACCGGCAGCGAGTCATCTTCTTTTGCGCCTGCGGCTCGCCCGAACGGCTGGATCCTCTGGATCCTGATGACCCCTGCCACCGTACCCTCGTTCGGCGGCGGCTTCTTGCTCTGGCTGCGCACCGTGGTCTCCAACTCGCAATCAACGAGTGGCCGGAGTGGCCGGAGCGCACGCGCCAGCTGGTCCATCTTACTGTTACGCGCGCGCAGCTGAGAAAGACCCGCGTGAGCAAGGCCGCCAAGGGCAAAGCCGCACACCTCATGCCCCTTAGCCGCAGTGTAGACACGCTTCGCCTCGGTGAACTCGGCCACTTCTCTTTGGCACTGCTCCATTCCGATGACAGCAGCGCCCTTGTCGTAACCGGCCCACCCGTACGCCGCGTCCGGGGCTGGCGCCTGCCCATCTACAAAGGCTTTGCAGCTACCGACCTTCGGGCTGCGCAGCGTTGGGCCCGCGATAAGCGCTCGCGCCTTCACCTCCCGCAACACCGCTGGCCCCCTGCCGATAGTCACTCAGACGGTGATCTAGCGCCGTTTGCTGTGTACACTATCCGACACCCTCGTGAGCTCGACGGCATGGTTGCAGCTAGTAAGCCCGTGGACTTTACCCAAGGGGCCGTGTGTGGCGAACCGCCCACGAACTCCTCAGCGTCGCCCGTGCCTTCGGTTTGCGCGTCCCCGTGCTCCTCGCTAACGCTACGGCTTGCCGCCGGCTCACTCATGTCGGCCTGCTCGATGACCTCAAGCTCCAGCGCAAGGCCACCCGGCTCGTGGTCAGCAATACCAGGCGCCTCAGCCGTACCCGTGCACCGCAAGACCTTATCCTGTTGTCCAAAAGACGAAGGATCGCGCGCGGATTCATAAGGCCGTACGCACTCGTCGCTACGCCACCGTTCGTCCGCACCCACTATCTCAAGCGCGGTCGCCCATGACGCCGTTCAACCCGTAGCTCGGATGCCCGGTCGGTCCATCAGTTATGCACCCGGGTAATCATCATGGAATCGCTAGGCACGGGTCGTATCGCCGCTACGCCACCGATCAGAACGGAATGAAAAACACCGGCTGCGGCCGGCGCTTCGGCTGCTGCGGTGGGCGGAAGCGTTTCGGGCGGGTGAGCTTCCAACGATAGTCCCCGGGCTCGCCATCGCATCCCACGATCTCGACGGTCCCCACGAGCACGCCCGTCGGCAACTCTCCTGGGGCGGCCTTCACCTTCCGCCAACTCGACGCATCTGCCGCGGGAGTTCGAGATGCATAGACGTATACCCGCCCCTGCTTACGCGTCGCCATGCTCCGATACTCGATCTTCTTGATGCCCCGCAGGATCAACTCGGCATAGGGCTGCCGGACACTCAGGGCGACCTTCACTTCGCCGACCTGTCGCTTTTTCATCGCGCCTCCTCGGAATACAAACCGCGACAGCGAACGACACGAGATCGCTATCCGCGCCGCCCGACCCATAAGCGAAGACAGCTTCCGAGGTCAACGCGCGGGGCGCCGCGCGTACCCCCGCGCATTCCGGATGCGGGGGCAACGGCACCGAGGTCCTGTTGGCGTCAGGAGGGCCACTCCCGCGAGATCGCCGATCCGCGTGGCGCCTGCGAAACGTTTCCGGCGGGTCGAGGACGAACCGCACCAACTACCGGAAACCGCGAACTCCCGTCAGGAGTGCGGGGGCGCGGCAGGAGCTTCGACGTCCGCCGCTGGTACTCCGCATAGGTCGGGAACGTCCCGCGCGTGATCTCCTCGGTGAGAGCCGTCGAGCCCTGAAACAGGAGCGTCAAGAGCGTGGCACCCGCGATCGACCAATCGAGCCACCGCTCCGACCGCGGCAGTCAGTACCCGTCTGCCGACTTGCACGATCTCAGCACGGAGCTCGGCGTGCGACAGTCCATGGGCCGCGCCGGCGTCTGCTGGGACAATGCCCTCGCCGAATCGTTCTTCGCGACCTACAAAATCGAGATGATCGATCGCGCCTCGCTTCGGAGGTCATGAACGCCTCCACCGTCCAATCCCGACCGTTCTTCTGGTGCCAGACCGCACCGCGGTATTGAAGCTCGATCAACGGATGGAGCAGATCGGGGCAGTCTCCGCCCGCTCGCAGTTCCTGCCGGCTGACTCCGGGCAAATACAGGATGGGCACGGTGCCGGGCGGTGGCGCCAAGTCGGGCAGCGTCCGGTCGACGATGCACTTGAGCCAGATGGCCGGCCCGGTGCGCTGTGCCGGGGCGTAGTCGCCCAGCACATACAGGTGAGCGCAAGCCTTCTGTAGAACCGGTAGGAGCGACCGCCACTGACCGTCCGCATCGGTCCACAGCAATGCGACGGGAGCGGCAACGCCTTCGGGTGAGCGGGTAGCCGCTCCAAGAGACGCCGTCAGCGCATCGAGTAGGGTGTCAGCTCGGGCAGGCTTCGTCATGACTGTCTCCGCGCTGCGTCCCGACGCGCTCGACGCCACACGGACCTCCATTCGCTCACGGATTTTCAGCGGAACGCCAAAGCGTACCTGGCGCAGATGAAGCGGTCGGGCCGGCCGGTAGTGGTCACGGGGAACGGTAAGGAGGCGGCTGTCGTTCACGATGCGGCGGCGTACCAGAAGCTCCTTGAAGCGCTCGAACGTGCCGAAGCAATCGAAGGGATAAAGCGTGGCCTCGCTTCCATGAAACGAGGTGAGGGTCGGCCGCTCAAGGATGCGCTCGACGACCTTGGCCGCAAGTACGAGGAAACGACGAAGAACGGGGTGAGGGGACATACGGTACGTGGTCGTCGTGCCGCCCGTGGCCGAGGCTGAGCTCGAAGAAGCGTACCGGTTCATCTGGGAGGAGTCGCCGGAACGTGCAGCGCGTTGGCGCGAACGGCCGCTATCGAAGGCAGAGACTTTGAGCCGACTGCCACAGAGCTGCTCGCTCGCCCCCGAGAACGACGCCTTTCCCGAGGAGATTCGACAGCTCCTGTACGGCAGCTACCGCCTGTTGTTCACGATTCTGGAAGCGAAGTGCCAGGTGCACGTGATTCACATTCGTCACGGAAAGCGTCGCCGGCTTGGTGGAGCGGGCCGTGAATGACGCGCACGGGGGGCGCTGACGCCGCTTCTCGCTGCCGAGCGTGCGGCCATGGAGGCGTGGCAGGTGCGGGCGCTCTTTCTTGGGGCACTGGCTTCTACGAACATGCGCCTTGGGCCGCAGCATCTCTTCCCACACATTCTTGGAACCGACCACACATTCGAGAGCATGGAAAACGTTCGGGCGCTCATGAGTGGGCTCATGGCGCTCTGGAACGAGCTTGCGGATACCGTGCTTCATGGCGAAGCAAAGTTCTCAGATCTTCCGCTCGGGGCTCGTCCGAGCCGGGCTGCGCTTCTCGATTACGCGCGCCGTCGCGAGGAGGAACTGCGCTGCTTTGTCCTTGGGCTCGACACCGGAGGGGACATGGTGTGCTCGAGCGACACGTTGTGCGCGGCCATCGCGGCGTAGGTCGCGCGCAAGGTCGCTTCGGTCACTTCTTCGCAGCGCTCGATGGTGTGGCTGCCGTCGAGCAGCACCTCGGGCTCGATCATCGGCACGATCGACGCTTCCTGGCAGAGCGCGGCGTAGCGCGCGAGCGCATGCGCGTTGACGTACAGGCAGGCGTGCGAAGGAATCGCGTCGCCGATGGTGATCACCGCGCGCCACTTGGCGAAGCGCGCGCCGAGCTTGAAGTACTCGGCGAGGCGCGGGCGCAGGCCGTCGAGGCCCTCGGTCACCTTCTCGCCCGGGCACAGCGCGAGGTCCATCGCGCCCTTGTCCACCTTGATGCCCGGCAGGACACCCTTCTTCGCGAGCATGTCGGCGAACGGCGTGCCGCCGTCGGCCTTCTGCTGGATCGTCTCGTCGAACAGGATCACGCCGGAGACGAACTTCTCGATGCCCGGGGTGGTGAAGAGCAGGCCGCAATACGAGCGGCGGTTCTCCTCGATGCAAGGCGTGCTGATCGTCTGGAAGCGCTTCTCGCAGGTGCCGGCGGATTCGTCGGCGGCCAGGACGCCCTTGCCCTTGGCGACCATCGCGGCGGCGGTTTTCGAAAGCAGTGCCTTGCCCATGGATTCCTCGATGCCTTGGATGAGATGAGAGAGGGTAACGACAGGGCGCATTTTACCCCCTGCCGCCCGCCCGACCCTTCAGCGCGCAGGCGCCGGTGGCAGCGTGGTGCGCAGCACCGCGAAGCCCAGCGCACCGGCGACGACCGAGCCGACGAGGATGCCGAGCCGGCTCTCGTTGGCGAGGCGCGCCGCCTCGCCCTCGAAGGCGAGCGAGCCGATGAAGAGACTCATCGTGAAGCCGATGCCGCAAAGGATCGCGACGCCAAGCATCGCCGGCCAGTTCGCGCCCTCGGGCAGGCGCGCGAGGCCGAGCCGGACGGTGATCGCCGCGGCGCCGAGAACGCCCGCGGTCTTGCCGGCGACCAGGCCGAGAGCGATGCCGGCCGGCACCGCGCTCGCGAGCGTGGCGAGCGTCATGCCCGCGAGCGGCACGCCGGCGTTGGCGAATGCGAAGAGCGGCAGGATGCTGTAGGCCACCGCCGCGTGCAGGTCGTGCTCGAGGCGCCGCAGCGGTGAAACGTCGCCCGGGCCCCGCATCGGGATGAAGAGCGCCAGCGCGACACCCGCGAGCGTCGCGTGCACGCCGGACTTCAGCACCGCGGCCCACATGATCGCCCCGACGAACAGGTATGGCGGCACCGCCACGAGGCCGCGCCGGTTGAGCACCGCGAGCACCGCGAGTGCGACGCCGGCCACCGCGAGCGAGGGCAGCGAGAGGTGGTCGGTGTAGAACAGCGCGATGACGACGATCGCGCCGAGGTCGTCGAGGATCGCCAGCGTGAGCAGGAACACCTTCAGGCCCGCCGGCACGCGGCTGCCGAGCAGCGCCAGCACGCCGACCGCGAACGCGATGTCGGTCGCGGTCGGGATCGCCCAGCCGCGCAGCGCGACCGGATCGCCCCAGTTGATCGCGGCGTAGATCGCCCCGGGCACCGCCATGCCGCCCAGCGCGGCCAGCGCCGGCAGCACCGCCTGCGAGCGATCCGCGAGATGACCCTCGAGGAACTCGCGCTTGATCTCCAGCCCGACGAGGAAGAAGAACACCGCCATCAGGCCGTCGTTGATCCACAGCAGCAGCGGCTTGGCGATCTCGAAGGACCCGGCGCGCAGTTCGACCGGGATGGCGAGCAGGCCCTCGTACGCCCGCGACCACGGCGAGTTGGCGAACGCCATCGCGGCGACGGCGGCGGCGAGCAGCAGGATGCCGCTCGACGCCTCGAGGCGCAGGAATTCCCGGACTGCGGCGGACAGCGGATTCACGCTCGAAGCCTATCAGTCGCCCCGGGCCGGCGGTCGCGGCCGCACGACGAGGCTGGCGACCACGCTCGCGGCGATCAGCGCGCCGACCACGCCGAGGGCGAGGAACACCGGGATCTTGTACACGTCAATCAGCAGCATCTTCGTGCCGATGAACATCAGCACCAGCGCCAGGCCGTACGACAGCAGGTGGAAGCGGTCGGCCATGTCGGCGAGCACGAAGTAGAGCGCGCGCAGGCCGAGCACCGCGAAGATGTTCGAGGTCATGACAATGAACGGGTCGTCGGTGATCGCGAAGATCGCGGGAATGCTGTCGACCGCGAACACGATGTCGGTGACGCCGATCATCACCAGCACGAGGAAGAGCGGCGTGTAGGTGCGCACGCCGTCCTTCAGCACCCAGAATCGCTCGCCCTCGAAGCCGGGCGTCAGCGCAAGGTGCCCGCGCATCCAGCGCAGCGCCGGGTTCTTCTCGAGGTCGGGCTTCTCGCCAGCGAAGAACAGCATCTTGCCGCCGGTGGCGAGTAGGAACAGGCCGAACACGTAGAGGATCCAGTGGAACTGGGCGATCAGCCACGCGCCGACCAGGATCATGACGATGCGCAGCGCGATCGCGCCGAGCACGCCGTAGACCAGCGTGCGCCTCTGCAGCTCCGGCGGCACCGCGAAGTAGGTGAACAGCATCAGGAACACGAAGATGTTGTCCACCGACAGCGACTTCTCGATCAGGTAGCCCGTGAAGTACGCGAGCGCCTGCTCGCGCGCGGCCTCGGGGCCCGAGGTGCCGTGCAGGTGCCACCAGAGCCAGCCCCCGAAGGCGAGCGCGAGCGCGACCCAGAACGCCGACCACGCAAGCGCCTCGCGCAGGCCGCCGCGCGTCGCGCCCCTGGCCGACAGCACTTTGAGGTCGACGACCGTGGCGACGACGACGAACAGGAAGAAACCCGCCCACATGGCGGGGGTGGCAATGGTTTCCATCAACGAGCCTCCGTGGTCGAAACGTTACAGGCCCGGTGGTGATAAGAATTTCTAGCTGCGTCTTTGCCGTCTGTTCGCTCACGGGCGGGCTACATAATCTCCGCAGTCTGACGTTGCCGTGAAGAGCCGTTTGCCACGCGCAAACAAGCCGGCTCCGAGGCCGGTCCCGCAGGCGCGGGGTATCGCTGGCACGGGCCGGACCGCACCGTCAAGACGTAGCGCGGCCAGTGTCGTCGGCCAGCCCCGTCGGAGGCGGGTGAGAATATCGCCAGGGAAAAAATCAGGCAAAGTCGAACCCGGTGGGTTTCGGTGGTGGCCGCGCCGGCGCGACGGCCGGCTCCCGCGGTGGGCCGCCCGAGGTGGGCGAGGATCTTGGCGACGACCGGCGGATCCTCGATGGCCGCGATGAAGCGCGGGCGGCCGCCGCAGCTGGCGCACGCCAACACGTCCAGGGCGAACACTCTCCTCATCGAATCGGCCGACGCCGAGGCCCGTCGCGTCCGTGCGTCACTCGGGGACGGCGGCGGGTCACCGGGGGCGACGTGGAGATCATCGGCACGGCGTGCGCCAGTAGCGGCGGGTCGGTAGCGGCCGGTGCCGAGGATGGGGGTATCGACGGTGTCGCGGCCGGGACGAGCGCCGCCGGAACCGCAGGCGTTGGCGGCCGGGCGAGCGGCGGTGGGATGGCAAGCGCACTCGGGCGGACACCACCGCGCGCGCGGGGCCAGGACGCCATGGTACCGGACCAAATTTCTGTGCGGTCGCGGGGTTATGGCCGCCAAGCGTTCCAGGAATTCGTGCGGGGTAAAGATTCAGATGGCGCGTGCCGTCGTGCCGGGGGCGCGCGAGCGTGCGGACGACGCGGGCGTCGGCTAGGCGGGCGAGCCGGTCTTGCGCGAGCGGCAGGCGCAAGAGGTAGCGACACGAGCGTTCGAGCCCGGCGCGGTCGGCATGGAGATCGAAGCGCTCGAGGTGCGCGTGACTGAAGCCGCGCGAAGCCCTTGGCCCAGACGCCGCGACGCCGCAGTCGAGGAAGGCGCGGAATTCTTGCTCGAGAAACGGTGGGAGGCCGTTCGGATCGGCGTGCTGCGTGGTGGCGAGGAAGGTCTCGAGGTGCTCGCGGACGATCTGGTGGAGCACAGTGCTGGTCGCGTCGCGGGGCGTGTACCCCAGCGATGCCACGGGCGGGCGGCCCGTGCGGCACGCAACGGTTTCGCAGGCCATGCCCCCGAGGAATGGCAGTGGCCGATGGCCACGGCGTCGAGGAGCACGCTCATGGACTCGTGCTTCTCGTTCCAGAATGCGACACCGATCTCACGCCATCGGGACTTGTCGTCCGCGACATCGACGACGGAGCGACGGCGTTGGGCATCTTCTTCGGTTCGACGTTGGCGGCCAGTGCTCATTTCGGATGAGGGATGATGGAGAGCAGCACATACGTGTCGGCCTCGACGAGATAGTAGAAGCGCCAATCGCGATTCACGCGGGCCTGGAAGATCCCACGAGCCTCGTCGTACTTCTTCGCGCGGAGCGACTGGTGGCGTGGGTTGCTGAGGAGGTACCCGAGCTGCTTCTCGAAGTCCCCGGCGAACGCGCGGGGGTGCGGCGGCGAGCTGCCGAACGAACCTATCGGTGCTTCGCGCGTTCCCGTCCGCGTCGGACAGCATCACGGACGAGTGCGCGTGCTGACTTGAAAGACTTGCCGACCCGCCCCGCCTTCACATCCGCCATGGCCGCTGCAAGCTCTGCCTCGATCGCCCGATCGACCAACACCTTCGGGCGCAACAAGATCCCGCCCTTGACGGGCGTCGCTTCCACGAAGTCGCCGACGTTGAACCCCGCCGCCTCGCGAACGCGCTTGGGGAGCGTCACCTGGAACTTTGGACCGATCTTGGTTGCTGTCGAGGCCATAGGTCGATTGTAAGAAAGTAAGAAAGTCTGTCAAGCAAATCGGCGTGACACACCTCTGCTGCGAAGGCGGAGCGCGCGGACTTGCTTCACGGGGAGAGCATACGCCGAGGCGTTTCCTCTCGGCGATTTGCCAGCTCGACGCCTTGCAGCGTCTCGTCGCCCAACCGGTTGCCACCGGAACTGCCGCCGGCGATGACGCGACGAAGGTGGTGCTGCCGACTGCGCGCGCAACTCAGCAACGAGACGACACGCTTCGGAAGTGGGCAGGGGCGGAATTGAACCGCCGACACGCAGATTTTCAGTCTGCTGCTCTACCGACTGAGCTACCTGCCCGTGCTTCGGAGGAGACGCGAGCGCCGGTCGTCTCGCGCGGGGGCGGACCGTAACAGACGGTGCCCGCCTTTTCAATTATCGACGTCGCGCCTTGGCCTCTGCGGCCTGGCGCTCGACGAGGTCGATCACCTTGCTTTCCAGGCAGACGCCGTCGAGGTGGTCGATCTCCTGGATGCCGGTCGGGCTGGTGACGTTCACCTCGGTCAGGTAGTCGCCGATGATGTCGAGGCCGACGAACCAGAGGCCGGCGGCGCGGAGCGTGGGGCCGACCCGATCGCAGATGCGGCGCTCCCGGGGGCCGAGGACGACCCGGCGGGCGCTGCCGCCGACGTGCAGGTTCGAGCGGTGCTCGTCGGCGCGCGGGATGCGGGCGATGGCGCCGAGCGGCTCGCCGTCGAGCATGATGACGCGCTCGTCGCCGAGCTCGCGCACCTCTTCTATGTACTGCTGCGCCAAGGTGAGAGCGCGGCCGTTCTCGGTGGCGGTCTCGAGGATGGCATTCAGGTTCCGGTCGTCGGCGCGGACGTGGAAGATGCCGAGACCGCCCCAGCCGTACGGCGGCTTCAAGATCATGGTGCCGCCGACTTCGTCGAGGAACTCCTTGAGCCGCGCCACGTCGCGGGTCAGGAGCGTGCGCGGGATCAGCTCGGGGAAGTTGAGGGCGTAGAGCTTTTCGTTGGCGTCGCGGAGTGCGGCGGGACGGTTCATGACGAACGTGCCGCGGGCCTCGACGAGCGAGAGGAGGTGCGTTGCGTAGAGGTAGTCGGCGTCGACGGGCGGATCGGTGCGCATCCAGACGACGTCGAGGTCGGCCAGTGCCAGCGGCGCCGACTGGTGGAAGCGATGGTGCGGTTCGCCGGCGGCCGCCGGCCGGAAGACTTCGGCGCGACGGCCCATGGCGCGCACGTCGGCGTCGATGCAGAAGAGATCGCGATGGTGGACGACCCAGAGCTCGTGGCCGCGCTTTTGCGCTTCCAGCATGAGGGCGAAGGTCGTGTCCTTGTCGGGATGCACCGAAGGCAGCGGGTCCATGACGACGCCGATCCGGAGCACTGCGCTCATGCCGAGCCGCCCTCGCGCACGGTTCGGACGACGCAGGTGCCGGCCAGGAAGTCGTGCCAGCCGCGCTTGCGCGGCGTGAGCGCCACCAGGAAGAAGCCGAAGCCGAAGAAGCTCGACGAGATGGCGTAGGCGAGCGTGCGCAGGAGCGCGCGCGAGAGACCGATCGGACGCAGCTCGAGCGTCCGTACGGTGATGCCGACGAGAGCTTTGCCGATCGTCTGGCCGCCGCGGCCGTGAAGGACCGTGAAGTACGCCGTCGCCATCGCGAACCATGCCGCGATGAGCAGCGTGGTGAGGGTTTCGTCGGGTGCGATCACCTCCGGCTTGCCGAGCGCCGCCATGCCGGCGAGCAGACCGAGGTATCCGGCCGCGGTTAGCGGCAGTCCGCAGGCGCCGAGGATGGCGCCGTCGACGAGGAACGCTGCGGCGCGGACCAGGAATCCGGCGTAGTGGACGATGGGTTCGGGCCGGCGCGCGTGCAGGCGCTCGGCCAGGTCGCGGAGCAGAGCGGCCTGGTCGACACCCTGGTTGAGCTGCTCGACGCGCTCCCGGGTGAGCGCGGGAGCGGTCGTCGACATTCCGGCGGCGTCCGATGGCGGCGGCTGCGCGTGGGGCGTGGCCGGCATCGGCGACGCCGGCTCCGTGAAGGCGTCGGGTTCGCCGCGCAAGACGGCGCGCAGGAGCGGCGAAGGCGCCAGCGTCGGGTCGTCGGGGTCGCGCCGCGTCTTGCCGGGGCTGCTGCGCTCGGACGTCGTGGTGAGCGTCGCGTTGCATGCAGCGCAATGTTCGGCGCCGGGGGCGTTCGCGAAAGCACATGCCGGACACGGCCGCGGGTCGGTCATCGGGCGCGGATGCTATGCCGAGGTTCCCGGGCAGACAAGGCGACGCCGGAGCTCGGCGCCGGTCGCGGCCGACGACCGGCCGCATGGACGGACCGTACGCGTACAGCCGCTACGCGCTGCGGGTCCCGACGAGGTCGCCGAAGCACGCCTGCACGAGAGCCAGAGCGACGATCGCGGCCGTCTCGGTGCGGAGGATGCGCGGGCCCAGGCTGCAGATCGCGAGGCCGGCGTTCAGCGCGCGCGACGCCTCCTCGCTGCTGAAGCCGCCCTCCGGGCCGACGATGACGGCGGCGGTGGCGGCGGTGGCGTCGCCGCCGCCCGGCACCGGCAAGGCCACGGCGCCCGCGTTCTCGAAGAACAAGAGCCCGCGATCCATGGCGGCAGCGGCGCTCACGACCTCGGGAAAGGTGAGCGCCGCCCCGATCTCGGGGATGCGCGTGCGTCCCGACTGCTTGGCGGCGGCGAGCGCGATGCGCTGCCAGCGCTCGCGCTTGCTCTCCGCTGCGGCGATGCTCGCGGTGGCGAAGGCGGAGACGAAGGGGATGATGGCGACGACGCCGAGCTCGGTTGCCTTCTCGACGATGAGGTCCATCTTTCGGCCCTTGGGAACGCCCTGGTAGAGCGTGACGGCGAGCGGCGACTCGCGCCCGGCGGCGGTCGATGCCGTGATGCGCACGGTAGCGACCCGCGGCGACATCGACACGATGACGCCCTCGTGCTCGCCGCCGGCGTCGTCGAAAACGGTGACGCTGTCGCCTTCGCGGAGCCGGAGCACGCGTTGCAAGTGGCGGAACTCCCCGCCCTGGAGGCGGGCTTTGCCGTCGGCAATGTCGCGTTGCGGGACGAAGAAGCGCGGCATCAGCGGTTCCGCGGACGCGCTCTCCGGCGCGGGGCGGCGCCGCGCGGCGCTCGGGGCGCCGCGGCAGGCGTTGCGCCGCGGGTGCCGGGTCTGGCGGGGCGCGGCGCCGGCAGGCGCTGAAAGACGCTCGTCACCCATCCGCCTCGGCGCTGCGCCGAGAGGAGGCGCCAGGCGGGGGCGGCATATGCGGAGCGGACGCGCGCCTGCTGACTCCGCAGCACGCCCGAGGTGACCAGACGGCCGCCGGGGACGACGCGTTTGGCGATGGCCGGCGCGAGCTCGACGAGCGCGTCGACGTATAGGTTCGCGACCACGAGCGGGAAGCCGCGACCTGCGGGCGGCGCCGGGACGGCTTCCGCAAGGCTGCGGCAGACTAGCTGCACTCGGCCGGCGACGGCGTTCCGCCGCACGTTGCCGCGCGCGGCGCTGACGGCCTGGGGATCGAGGTCGAGGGCGACGACTTCCTGCACGCCGAGCTTGGCGAGCGCGATCGCGAGGACGCCGGTACCGGTGCCGATGTCGAGGGCTCGGGCGGGCGGCGGGCTCGCGAGGGCTTCGAGGGCTTCGAGGCTGGCGAGCGTGGTTGCATGCTGACCGGTACCGAAGGCCATGCCGGGATGAATGACGACGCGCGTGCGGCCTCCGTGGTCATCGCGATCCCATGGCGGCACGACGACGAGCCGGCGGCCGGCGCGCACCGGCCGGAAGTGCTCTCGCCAGTCCATCTCCCAGAGGCTGGCGTCGAGCTCGCGCCAGCGGACCGCAGCGCGGCGCACGCCGGTGTCGCGCGCCTGGGCGAGCGCGGTGCTCACTGCGAGCCGGGCGCGCGCCGGCTCGCGGCTCGGGAAGAAGCCGCGAACGGTTTCGTGGGTGCGGCGGCGGGCACCGTGCGCGAGCTCGCGGACGCCGGTTATCACACCCTGCGAGCCGGCGGCGATCAGCAGCGCGCCGACGCGATCGGCGGCGGCGATCGGCACCCGGATCGCGGCTTCGAGCCAGGCGGAGCCGGGCGCGGATCGCCGCCCGGCGTTGGTCTTCGGGCGCGGCGGCATGGGCGGCGGTCTCATGCCACGCGTCGCTCCGCAATGCCACGCGCGCGCCCCTCGCATCCGGACGCCGCCCGCGCTACGCGGTGGCGCCATGAGCTTCCTCGCGATCGCGCATCGGGGCGCGTCGGGACGGGCGCCCGAGAACACGCATGCCGCCTTCGCCGCCGCGCTGGCACTCGGCGCCGGCGCCATCGAGCTCGATTGCCAGCTCTCGGCCGACGGGGAGCTCGTGGTCATCCATGACGAGACTCTCGACCGCACGACCGACGGCCGCGGTCCGGTAGGCGACCGCACCTGGCAGGAGCTGGCGCGACTCGATGCCGGGTCGTGGTTCGCTGCCGCCTACGCGGGCGAGCGCATCCCGCGGCTCGCCGAGGTCATCGAGCAGGTGCGCCGGCGCGCCCTCCTGAACGTGGAGATCAAGAGCGCGCGCGATCTCGGGCGGATCGAGGCGAAGCTCATTGCTCTGGTCCTCGACATGGATGCCACGCGGGAGGTCGTCTTCTCGTCGTTCCACTGGGAGGCGCTGCGCCGCCTGCGGGCGGCGGCGCCGTGGGCTCGGCTCGGCGTGCTCTGCGACGACGATCCGCGGCGCGGCGGGCTGGGGCTCGCCGTCGAGTTGCGGGGCGAGGCGGTGATCCCGGGGCGGCGCTGGATCGACGGGCACGTCGTCGCGGAGGCGCACGCGCGCGGGCTCGGCGTCTGGGTGTGGACGGTGAACGAGCCGGGTGAGATGCGCCGCCTGCTGGCGCTCGGCGTCGACGCGATCTTCAGCGACTGGCCCGAGCGGCTCGTCGACCTGGCCCGGTTCTCCGCGCCGTAGTTCCGGCCGTCGGCGTCTTCGGTCCGACGATCGCCAGCGTGTAGGCGTCGAGCGTGAAGTAGCCGCGCGCTCCCGCCTGCACCGCGGCCGGCGTGACGCGCGCCAGCGCTTCGCGATAGCGCTCGCCGCCCTCGACGCCGAGTCCGTAGGCTTCGTTGAAGGCGAGCTCGTCGGCGTGCGACGAGTTGGTCTGGAGCGAGATCTCGTAGCTGCCGAGGAGGTATTTCCGCGCCTCGCCGAGCTCGTCGGCCGAGATCGGCTCGTCGCGCAGGCGCCGCAGCTCCGCGAGCACTCCTGCGACCGCGCGCTCGACGGCGTCCGGCGCGCAGGCGAAGTAGATGCCGAAGACGCCGGGGTCGACGCCCTCCGACGCGAACGCGGAGACCGTGTAGGCGAGCCCCTGGCGGTCGCGGAGCTCGAGGAAGAGACGGCCGCCTTGGCGCGAGAGGATCGCTTCGAGCGCCTTTAGCACGGCACGGTCGGAGTCGGTTATGCGGCCGCCGCGCACGCCGAGGACGAAGTGCGCCTGCTGGCGGTCGAGGCGGCGGGTCACGCGCCGGATGCGCGGGTCGGGGGGCGTCGGCAGGGGGCGCGGCAACGGCCGCACGGGCGGGAGATCGGCGAGCGCCGCTTCCAGGCGATCGAGCATCCACGCCGCATCGAGGTCGCCGACTGCCGCCACGACGAGTCGCGCCGGGCAGAGGAGGCGCTTGTAGTACGCCGCCAGCCGGCCGCGCGTGAACGATGTGAGCGAAGCCCGTTCGCCGAGCGTGGTCATGCCGTAGGGGTGGCGCGGGAAGTGGGCTGCGTAGAAGAGCTCGATGGCGCGCGACGCCGGGTCGTCGTCGCGGTGGGAGAGAGCTATCAGGAGCTCCCGCCGCCGCTTCTCGACCTCGTCGGCCGGGAAGGTCGGGTGGCGCAGCACCTCCAGGAAGAGATCGGTGCCTTCTTCGACGGTGCGCGACATGAGCTGGCCGCGCAGTCCGAAGGAGTTGCGGCCGGAGAAGCCGTCGATGTTCGCGGCCAGCGATTCGATCGCGCGGCCGAGGCTCGCGCGCGAATGATGGCGACTGCCGCGCGTCAGCAGGCCGGCGAGGAAGTTGTTGATGCCGTTGTTCTCCGGTCGTTCGAACAGGAGGCCGCCGAGGGTGACGGCGCGCAGGGCCACGAGCGGAGCGGCGTGGTGTTCCTTGACGACGAGGCGGACGCCGTTTCCGAGCGTGCGCGTATGGACCGTCGGCCGGCGCGCTGCGCGGGCACGCGGGCGCGGCGCCGCCGGCGCGGCGAGGGGCGCGCTCAGGTGCTCGGCTGTCGGTAGGTGGCGCTCGGCGTCGGGACCGACGAGCACGGCGATCATGTTCTCGGGGCGGAAGTAGGTCGCGGCGACGCGCTGGACGTCTTCGCGGGTCGCTGCCGCGAGCTCGGCTAGGTAGCGGGTCTCGTAGCTCGGATCCTCGAAGACGCACTGCGAATAGCCGAGCAGCCGCGCCTGTCCCTGCATCGTTTCCTTGCGGTAGACGAACTCGCTCTCGAGGTTGCCGCGCGCCCGCGCGAGCTCGGCGCGACTCACGAGCTCGGTGCGCGTGCGCGCCACCGCCGCCAGCAGCTCCTTGGTTGCGGCTGCGATCTTGGCGCGCTCGAGCGAGGCGAGGATCACGAAGAGCCCGGGATCCGGCGGCGTATACGCAAACGCCGACACCGAGTTCACCAGCTCCTTCTGGGCCTCGAGCAGGGTCACGAGGCGCGTGCTCTCGCCGCCCGCGAGGACGTATCCGAGGAGATCGAGCGGAACCGTGTCGGGGTCGTGCCCGGACGGCACGCGAAAGCCGATGAAGAGCTGGTGCTCCTGCACCGGCATGGAGATCGCGCTGCGCACGAGCGCCCGCTGCGGCGGCTCGGCCGGCCGCTGCCGCGCCGGCAGCGCCGCGGCTTCCCAGTCGCCGAATGCCTTGGTTATCTGCTCGCGCGCGAACGCCGGGTTGACGTCGCCGACGACGACCAGCACGACGTTGTTCGGCACGTACCAGCGGCGGAAGAAAGAGAGCACTTGCGGGCGATCGAGCGCCGCGATCGTCTTCCGCCAGCCGATCACCGGACGACCGTACGGGTGCACGGTGAAGGCGCGGCGGAAGAGCTCGGTGTAGCCGCGCGAGACCGGCATGTCCTCGGAGCGCTTCCACTCCTCCATGACGACCTTGAGTTCGCGCGCGAGCTCGGCCGCGTCGAAGGTGGAGTTGCGGAGCGCGTCGGCCAGGATGTCCAGGCCGGTGGCGAAGTGCCGGCCGGCGAGCACGAGGTGATAGACGGTGTGATCGGCGGTCGTGAAGGCGTTGATGTTGCCGCCCGACGACTCGACCTCGGCCGCGATCTGTCCGACGCCGCGTCGCCGCGTGCCTTTGAAGAGCATGTGCTCGTGCACGTGGGCGACGCCGGCTTCGGCGTCCTCCTCGTCGGCGGCGCCGACCTTGACCCATGCCTGCAGCGCGACAACCGACGCGAAGTGGTCCTCGCGAATGATGACGTGCAGGCCGTTGGGGAGCGTGAAGCCTGCGGTGTCGCCGTTCACGGCGGCGGGACGAGGCGGCGGCGTGGTGGCGCTAGAGCGTGTGCGCACGGATTTTCTTGACTCCCCCTGGTTTTCGTCTAAGGTAGCCGGCTCCCTGCAGCATCACGCATCGAGGGACCAGCGTTCCATCCACGGATCAGTGCACGGAACCACTCCACGTCGCACCGGAGGGGGGTGAAATATTGCATGCCCGGAGTAAGGGTCAAGGACAACGAGCCGATCGAGAGCGCCATTCGGCGCTTCAAGAAGCAGTGCGAGAAGGCCGGAATCCTCGCCGAGCTGCGGAAGCGTGAGCACTACGAGAAGCCCAGCGTGAAGAAGAAGAAGAAAGCGCTGGCCGCCAAGAAGCGCGAGCTGCGGCGGGCGAGTCGCACCAAGCACGACGGCGCGTAGTGGGTCGAGACGGAGCGACGGCGGGTCGACGCGCATGACGCAGGCCCGCCGTCGAAGGGTACGGCGCCGCCGGCGCCGTGGTCGCGGGTTGGTCGACGAACGTGGGGCGGGGCGGAGAAGGAGGCGGGTGACGGAGTAGGCGAGGGTTCCGGTGAATCGGATCGATGTGGTCCTCGCAGTGATTCTGGCGCTCTTTGCGCTGCGCGGGTTCTGGCGCGGGTTCTCGCGCGAGATCTTCGCGCTGATCGGCTTGGTCGGCGGAGTCGCCGCTGCCGGCGCGTATTACCCAGGGGGCACGGCGATGCTCCCGCCCGAAGTCCCCGAGATCGTACGCCCCGCGGTCGCGTTCCTCGGCATCTTCGCCGCCGTGGCGCTCGCCGCGAAGCTCGTCGGTCTCCTGGTGCGGCGCTTGCTCGGGTTGATCCTGCTCTCGCCGCTCGATCGCCTCGGCGGCGTCCTCTTCGGCGCGGCGAAGGGCGCGGCGCTGATCACGCTCGGCGTGATCGCCGTGCGCGCGATCACGCCGGCCGATGCGCTCGAGCGCGCCTGCGCCGATTCGGTGCTGATGCAGCCGATCCTCGCTCTCATCGACGATGGCCCGCCGGCAGCAGCCCTCCGGCGGTTGCCGGAGCCGCTGCCGTCGCCGTCGCCGGCGACCACGGGGGTGTAGGGTGCGCGGCCGCGTCCCCGAGTCGATCCTCACGGAGATCCGCGACCGCGCCGATATCGTGGAGATCGTCGGTGCCCAGGTCGGTCTGAAGCGGGTCGGCCGCAATCACGTCGGGCTCTGTCCCTTCCATAGCGAGAAGACGCCGTCGTTCACCGTCAGCGGCGAGCGCGGCATCTTCCATTGCTTCGGGTGCGGCGCGGGCGGCAACGTCTTCACCTTCCTGATGAAATTGGACAACGCGACGTTCCCGGAGGTGGTCGAGCGTCTGGCACGCCGCTACGGTATCGAGCTCGACGATCACGGCGGTGACGACCCGGCGATTCGCCGGCGCGAGGCGTGCTATCGCTTGAACGAGAAGGTCGCGCGCTTCTTCCAGCGCTACCTCTGGGACACGGCCGAAGCGGAAGCGGCGCGGGGCTATCTCGGCGAGCGCCGGATCGGCAGGGAGACCGCCGAGCGCTACGTGCTCGGCTACGCTCCGGCAGGCGGCGAGGTGCTCGCCCGCCGGCTCCGCGACGCCGCGTCGAGTGATCCGGAGCTCGGAAGCGCCGGACGCCCGCTGGCGCTGGCGCAGCAGCTCGGCCTCGTCAACGAGCGCCGCGGCGGCAGCGGTCATTTCGACCGCTTCCGAGGTCGGCTCATGTTTCCGATCACCGACGCCGCCGGCCGGGTCGTGGGGTTCGGCAGCCGAGCCGTTCCCGGCACCGCCAGCGCCGACGCCAAGTTGCCGAAATACCTCAATTCACCTGAGACTCCTCTCTATAGAAAAGGACATCATCTCTACGGCCTTGCAATCGCCCGCAGCGCCATCCGCCGCGCCGGCCGCGCCATCGTCGTCGAGGGCTACTTCGACGTGCTCGCGCTCGCCGAGGCCGGCGTCGGCCACGTGGTAGCGTCGCTCGGGACGGCGCTCACCGTCGACCAGCTGCACGTGCTCCGACGCTTTACGCGCGACATCGTCGCCTGCTTCGACGGCGACGATGCCGGCGTGCGTGCGGCCGAGAAGAGCCTTGCGACCTTTCTCGAGGCGGGGCTGGTCGGCTACGGCGCTTTCCTCCCCGAGGGTGACGATCCCGATACCTTCGTGCAGCGCGAGGGCGCCGAAGCGGTGACGGCGCTCCTGGCCAACGCGACGCTGCTCCTAGATTTCTATCTCCATCGCGCCGTGCGCCCCGAGAGCACCGTGGTCGAGCGTGGCGCCGTCGCCCAGCAGGTGGCGACGTGGCTCCGCAAGATCACGGACCCGCTCGTCGCCGAGATGATGGTGCGGCAGGCCGCCGATCGCCTGCGCATGCCGGAGGACGAGCTGCGCGCGATTGCCGGGGCGACGGTGGCGAAGGCGCGTCCGACGCCCGCGGCGTCGGCGCCGCAGCGACGCTCTGCGGCGCCCGAGCGTGCGCCCGGGCTCGCCGCGGATGCGGAGGAGCTCCTGGTGACGCTGATGCTGTACGACGCCGAGACGGCGGCGATCGTCGATGGCGAGGGAGCGCTCGACGATTTCGACGAAGGGCCGTGGCGCACGCTGGCGATCGACTTGATCGCGGCGGTGCGCGCGGGCGCGCCGCTCGACTCCGCGACCGTGCTCGGCCGTCTCGATGCTGCTGCGGCGGCGCGCGTCAGCGGCCGTATGCTGGCGATGCACGACGAAGAATCGGTGCGCCGGCAGATTGTCGTTGACTGCTTGGCGAAGCTTCGTCATCGTGCGCGCGGGCGAGAGCGCTTGCGCGTGCTGCGACGAATTCGCGAAGCCGAGGCAATAGGCGATTTCGAAGCGGTGGCGGAAGGCCAGCGTCAATTGCTCGCGCTCCGCCAGAGTGAAACGAGCGAACGAGCGTAGGTCCGCAGTGGAAGTGCGAACGATCAAGGAAGTCCAGCACATCATCCAACTCGGCAAGGTCAGAGGCTTCGTCACCCTCGATGAGGCGAACCGCCTGCTCCCTGCCGACACGATCACGCCGGAGGAGATCGACGACGTGATGGCGCTGCTCAGCGCCCTCGACATCCGGGTCGTCGATGAGGCGGCGGCGCCGCATTCTGAGGCCGGCGACGAGGATCTCGACGATGAGCCGCTCGCCGTCGCCGACGAGGGAGAAGCGGAGCCCGAGCGGAGCGACGGCGCCGCTTCCGCGACGCCGTCGACGGATCCGGTACGACGCTATTTCGACGAGATGGGCCGCATTCCTCTGCTCGGGCGAGAGGGTGAAGTCGAGCTTGCCCGTCGCATCGAGGAGGCCAGCGAGCAGGTCCGCAACGAGGCCTACTCATCGCCGCTCGCGCTGGCCTATGTGCTCGATCTTGCTGACCGCCTCGGAGCAGGGGAGCTCGCGCTCGCGGACGTAGTCGACGACGGTGACGAAGACCCGGAGGACGACGCCGCCGCCACCGAGCGCGCGGCGCGCTTCGCGAAAGGGGTGGCACGCATCCGGCGCCTCGCGGTCGAGCCGGTGCGCGGACGAGGTGTCCGCAGCGACCGCGTCGCCGCGATACAGTCGCTCGGGCTCAGGCGGCGTCATTTCGCCGCCATCGTCGGGTCGATCCGCTCGGCGGCCGCGGCGGCGACGCGCTGCCAGAACGCGCTCCGCTGCTGGGAAGAGCGCTTCGGAGTGACGGCCCGCGAGCTCGTGAGACTCGCCGCCGCGGTCGATCCGGCGCGGGCGCGCCGTGAACGCGCGCCGTCGGCGCGCGAGGCGGAGCGCTTCTTCGCTCGCCGTCGCGTCGCCGTCGCCGAGGCGATCGCGCTCGGGAGCGAGGTGCGCGCGACGCTGCTCGAGCTCCGCGGGATCGAACGCGGCGTACAGCTCCGCGCCCCGGAGCTCACCCGCACCGTCGCCGTCATCCGCGACGGCGAGCGGCGCGCCGAACTCGCCAAGACACAGCTCGTCGAAGCCAATCTCCGTCTCGTCGTGAGCCTCGCCAAGCGCTACATGCAGCGCGGCCTCCCGCTCCTCGACCTTGTCCAAGAGGGCAACATCGGTCTCATCCGGGCGGTCGAGAAGTTCGACTACCGGCGCGGCTATCGCTTCTCGACGTACGCGACGTGGTGGATTCGTCAGGCGATAAACCGCGCGATCGCCGATCAGGCTCGCACCATCCGGGTTCCGGTGCACATGGTCGAGGCCATGAACCGGGTCGTACGGGCGCGGCGCCGACTCCTGCAAGAGGCGGGGCGCGAACCTACCGAGGACGAGATCGCGACCCATCTAGGGCTGCCGCTGGAGCGCGTGCAGCGGGTGGTGCGTATCGTCCAGGAGCCGATTTCGCTGGAAACGCCGATCGGTGAAGACGGCGACGGCCGGCTCGCCGACCTGGTTGCCGACCCTCGCGCCGTGTCGCCGAGCGAAGCTGTCGAGGCGATGCATCTCCGCCGGCACACGGAGCAGATGCTGGCGGCGCTCTCGCCCCGCGAGGAGCGGGTGCTGCGCATGCGCTTCGGGATCGGCGAGCGCGCCGAGCACACGCTCGAGGAGATCGGGCAGAGTCTCGCAGTCACGCGCGAGCGGATCCGCCAGATCGAGGCAAAGGCGATCCGCAAGCTCCGGCACCCCGGACGGCGCAAGCGCTTGCGGGATTTTTCCGACGAGTGAGGCGGCGGCCGCACGTTTTGACGGAGTCGCCGACCTGCGCTATTCGGGATCAGTTGCGTGCCGGAAAAGTCGGAGTCGCCGGACACCGTCGGCGGGCCTATAGCTCAGCTGGTTAGAGCGACCGGCTCATAACCGGTTGGTCCCAGGTTCGAGTCCTGGTGGGCCCATTTTTCACCGCGCGCGAGGAGAACGATTGGGAAATCAGATCGAGCTGCTGGTCAATCTGCAAACCATCGATCTTCAGCTTCGCGAGCGGACCGACGCCATCGATACGCTCCGGCGTGAGATGGCCGAGCTCGATGCCGAGCTTGCGGCGCAACGCCAGGCACTCGACGCGGCCCGGACCGAGCGTGCCGAGCTGGAGTCGCGCCGCCGCGACATCGAAGGAACGCTCGCCGACGAAGAAGCGAAGATGAAGGACCGGCGGATGCGCCTGAACCGGATCCGCAACGAGAAGGAAGCCTCGGCCGTACGCCGGGAGATCGAGGTCGCGAAAGAGGGCACGGCGCAGATGGAAGAGGAGCTGATGGCGGTCTTCGATCAGCTCGACGGCGCGAAGGCGCGCGAGGCCGAGCTAGCGGCGGCTCACGAGGCCTTGGCCGGGCGCCGTGCCAGCGAGGGCGAGCGCGTCGAGCTCGAGATCGGCGAGCTCTCGTCGGGCCTCGACGAGGCGCGCAGCCGACGCGAGATGCTCGCGGCGGGGCTCGATGCCGGCCTCCGCCGTCAGTACGAGACGATCTTCGCGCGCAAGCGCGGGCAAGCGGTCGTCGAGGTGCGCGGTGGGACGTGCGACGGCTGTCACATGCGGATCGCGCCGCAGCTGGCGAACGAGATCCATCGCAACACTCGGGTGATAACGTGCCCGAGCTGCCACCGCATCCTCTATGCCCGGCCGCCGGAGGCGGCCACTTCCAACGCCTGACGTCGGTTCGAGATCGTTCCCTGCTGCCGCAGGCATCGCGCTTGCGATCCGTGGCCGGGCGGGGCACTCTCGACGCTTCGAGAACGTCGGACCGGGCCGGACGGTCGCCGGGCGGAATCTTCCGCCGGGAGGAAAGTCCGGACTCCGTAGGGCAGGGTGGCCGCTAACGGCGGCTCGTCGTGAGGCGGGGAAAGTGCCACAGAAATGAGACCGCCGGTGGAGCGATCCGCCGGCAAGGGCGAACCGGTGAGGTAAGAGCTCACCAGCCTCCGGGGTGACCCGGGGGGCTCGGCAAACCCCACCCGGAGCAAGATCGAATAAGAGGGTTCGGCTGCCCGCCGCAGGCCCTCGGGTAAGGTCGCTCGAGCCGGCCAGCAATGGCCGGCCTAGAGGAATGACCGTCGGTCTCCCCTCGGGGAGGCGCACAGAATCCGGCTTATAGGCCCGGTCCGGCCGTCTCGAAGACACCCCTCGAAAGAAAATTCAAGTCGCGACGATTTTCCTTGACAGCCGCTGTCGAGTTCCCTAAAGACTCGTGCGCCGGGTGGGAGAGAGTGGTGGTGGAGTGGGATTGAGTGGGATGACGTGAGGTTGGTGGAGCTGATGTGGATCTTTGCGGGAACTTCACTCACACGATCGACAGCAAAGGCCGCGTCAGCGTCCCGGCCGGCTTCCGTGATCAACTCCTCGACGATCATCGTCTGGTCTTGGCTCCGTTCACGGTCATCGGCGAGCGTTGTGTGGACGTCTATCCGTACGGCGAGTGGCAGAAGCTGCTCGAGAAATTCGACGCGCGTCCGAAGTTCAACGCCAAGTCGCTCAAGTTCCAGATGGCGTACATCGGGCGTTCGCATCGTACCGAGATCGACGCGGCCGGGCGCATCCTGCTGCCCCCGGCGCTCCGGGAGCACGCGGGCTTGAGGCGGGACGTGGTGGTGATGGGACAGTCGCACATGTTTCGGCTGATGGATGAGGAGACGTATCGCAAGGTGATGGGCGAGCTGGATGCCGAGGCGGCCGACGACCAGGGCCTCTTCGAAGATCTGAATCTCTGAGCTCGCTCGAACGACGTGGTGGAGCGGTGGGGTGGTGGACAACGGGCGCGTCCGGAGCAGCGGACCGGGGGGTCGCCGGGCGCGCCCGGATTTTCGGCAAGGTGAAAGCTCATGTCGGAGCACCAACTTCGGCCTTCTCCGGGCGGTGGCGGGGTGGATGCGGAGGCCGGGACAGGTCGACGACATGTGCCGGTGATGGTGGAGGAAGCGGTGCGCTTCCTCCACCTGAAACCGGGCGGGTTCTATATCGACGGTACCCTGGGTGACGGCGGCCACGCCCGGCGAATGCTCGAGAGCGAAGGTTCGGTGGCCGTCCTCGGCGTCGACCGCGACGCCGTTACCCTCGAGTTGACGGCGCAGCGCCTGGCCGGATTCGGGCACCGCTTTCGGACCTTCCACGGCAACTTCAGCGAGCTCGACCAGGCGCTCGCTGCGGCGTCGCGGAGCGGGGCCGACGGCATCCTCCTCGATCTCGGCGTCTCCTCGCGCCAGCTCGATGATCCCGTCCGCGGCTTCGGCTTCCGCGTCTCCGGACCGCTCGACATGCGCATGCAACCGTGCGTCGGGCCGTCGGCGGCGGACCTCGTCGCGACGCTCGGCGAGCGCGAGCTCGCCGATATCTTCTGGCGCTACGGCGAAGAGAAGGCGTCGCGCCGGATCGCGCGGGCCATCGTCCGCGACCGGACGGAGGCGCCGCTCACGACGACGGGAGCGCTCGCCGATCTGGTCGCCCGCATCGTCCGTCGTCACGGCGGCGCGCATCCGGCGACGCGCGTGTTCCAGGCGCTGCGGATCGCCGTGAACCGCGAGCTCGAGCACCTCGAGATGTTCCTCGACCGCGTACTCGACTGGCTCTTGCCGGCCGGCCGCCTGGTCATCATCGCCTACCATTCGCTCGAGGACCGGATGGTGAAGCAGGCGATGCGGTCGTGGCTGTCGCACTGTACGTGTCCGCCGGCGCTGCCGCGCTGCGCGTGCGGGGCGCGCGCGCGGGTGAAAGTCCTCACCAAGAAGGCGGTCATCCCCAGCCCCGAGGAGATCGCCGCGAATCGGCGCGCCCGCTCGGCGCGGTTGCGCGCCGTGGAGCTGATGGCGTGAGCGGGATCGAACGAGGAGCCGCACGATGAACGTCGCTACGGTTTGGGAACGACCGTTGCACGCGACCAGCCGCGGGGCGGGGGCGTCGATCAGGGCCGCGCGGGCGCGCGGCGCCGACCGCCGCGCCGTGCTCGCGACCGTGTTCGGGGTCACGATCGTCGTCGGGGTGGCGCTCTTGCTCGTCTGGGTACGCCTGCAGACGGTGCGCACTGGCTACCAGCTCTCCGCCGCGCGCCATCTCGTTCACAAGCTCGAGGAGGAGCAGCGGGCGCTCAAGATCGAGATCACCACGTTGACGTCGCGGCCCCGCCTCGAGGCCCTCGCTCGCGAACGCCTCGGCATGAGGCCGCCGGCGCCGGGCCAGATCGTGAGCGTGCCGTGAACGCCCGGATCCTTGCGGTCGGCGGCGGCATCACGGTGCTGCTGGCAATGGTAGCGCTGCGGATCGTGCAATTCACGCTCACCCAGAGCCCCGACCTCGCCGAGCTCGCGCGTCGTCAGCACCACGAGCGCATCCACATCGCCGCGCATCGCGGCGCGATCCTCGACCGCCACGGCGAGACGCTCGCATCGAGCATAGAGCGGCCGTCGCTCTACGTGCGGCCGCGGCGCGTTAGCGCCGCCGACCGCGCCCGCGTCCAGGGCGTGCTCGGCGAGGCTCTCGGACTGCCGCCCCGGGCTCTCGCCGCGAAGCTCGCGAGCAACGCCAACTTCGTGTGGCTGAAGCGTGCGGTGTCGCCGCGCGAGCAGTCTGCGGTGCAGAGTCTCGGCATCGCCGGCCTCGGGGAGGTGACCGAGGCGCGCCGCTTTTACCCGCACGGCCGGGCGGCGGCGCAGGTGCTCGGCGTCGCCGGCGTCGATCTCAGCGGCATCGAGGGCATCGAGCTCGTATACGAGCAGGACTTGCGCGCCCGCACCCGCGTCCTCGAGATCGAGCGCGACGCGCTCGGGCGCGAGATCCTGACCGAGGTCATGGACGATCCTCGCGCTCTCGACGGCGCGACCGTGCAGCTCACGCTCGACGTGGGCTTGCAGGCGATCGTCGAGAGCGCGCTCGACGCGGGCGTCAGCGAGGCGCGGGCGGCGGCCGGCACGGCGATCGTCCTCGATCCTTGGACCGGCGAGATCCTGGCCCTCGCCAACGCCCCCACCTTCGACCCGAACCATCGCGGCGCGATCCCGCCGGCCAATCGACGGAACCGAGCCATCAACGATTTCTACGAACCCGGCTCGACCTTCAAGGCGCTCCTCGCCGCCGCCGCCCTCGAGCACGGTGTCGTCCGCCCGGAAGACATGATCTTCTGCGAGAACGGCGCCCTGGCCGTCGGCAAATGGGTGATCCACGATCACCATCGTCACGGCTGGCTCTCCGTGGCGGAGGCGATAGCGGTCTCGAGCAACATCGCGGCAGCGAAGATCGGCGAGCGGCTCGGCCGCGACCGCTTCCACCCTTTTCTCGTCGATCTGGGATTCGGCAAGCCGACCGGCGTCGATCTGCCGGCGGAGGTGGGCGGCATGTTGCGCCAGCGCGGCGATTGGTCGCGCATCAACCTCATGACGACGAGCTTCGGCCAGGGTGTCGCCGTGACGCCGCTGCAGATGGCGCGTGCTTTCGCGGCGATCGCCAACGGCGGTCAGCTGGTCCAGCCCTACGTCGGCCTGCGCGCCGTCGGCGCCTCCGGCGAGGAGCTCTGGGAGCACCGCCCTCAGGTCGTGCGCCGGGTGATGAAGCCCGAGACCGCCAAGGCCGTGACGGCGATGCTGGAGCAGGTGGTCGAGGAGGGCGGCACCGGCACCAGGGCGCAGATCGCCGGCGTGCGGGTCGCGGGCAAGACCGGCACCTCGCAGAAGGTCGAGCCCGGCACCGGCCGCTACTCGGCCGACGCCCGCGTCGCCTCGTTCGTGGGCTTCTTGCCCGCCGAGGCCCCGAAGTTCGTCATCATGGTGATGGTCGACGAGCCGCAGACCTCGAAGTACGGCGGGATGGTCGCAGCGCCCATCTTCCGGGCGATCGGCGCCGCCGCGCTCGAGCGCCAGGGTCTCGTTCCGGCGGCGCCGCCGGCGCTCCTGCAGCAGGCGGCGTTCGAGAAAGAGGAGCCGGCGCTGCCGGCCGTGCCGCTCGGGGTGCCGTCGTTCCTGGGGCTCAGCAAGCGCCTGGCAGTCGAGCGCGCCCGTGACCTCGGTTGGATAATCCAGGTTACGGGCGAGGGTTACGTGCAGAGTCAGACGCCGGCCCCTGGCGCCGCGGCGGCTCCCGGGAAAGAATTGGTCCTGAGCCTGGCCCCTGCGAGCGACCTCTTGTGATCGATATCGACATGACGGCGGCCCGCGCGGTCGCGCGATGCTGACGCTCGCCGAGCTCCTCGCCGGCGTCGACGGCGTCGAGCTCGAGCTCCGCGGCGACGGGCGCGTGCCGATCGCGCGCCTGAGCGCGGACTCGCGCGACGTTCGTCCGGGCGACTTCTTCGTCGCCCTTCCGGGAACGCGGACCGACGGCGGACGCTTCGTCGACGAGGCGTGCCGTGGCGGCGCCGTCGCCGTCGCCGCCGTCGCCGCGACGAACGTCCCCGCCGGCATCCCGCTCGTGGTCGTCGCCGAGCCGGCGCGCTTCCTGGCGCGCGCGGCCGCATGCTTCCACGGTGATCCGGGTTCCGCGCTCACCATGGTCGGCGTCACCGGCACCAACGGCAAGACGACGGTAACGTATCTCCTCGAGGCGATCTGGCGCGCCGCCGGCGCTCGGCCCGGCGTAATGGGGACGATCAACTACCGCTTCGGCGACGTCGCCGAAGCGGCGCCGCTCACGACGCCGCCGGCGGGCGAGATCTTCGCGCGTCTCGCGGCCATGCGCGCGGGCGGCGCCACGCACGTAGCGATGGAGGTCTCGTCGCACGCGCTCGTTCAGGATCGCACCTTCGGTATGCCGTGGGACGCGGCGATCTTCACCAATCTCGGCCGCGACCACATGGATTTCCACCGCGATCGCGACGAGTATCTGCGCGCCAAGGCGCGGCTCTTCACCGCCCTCGACGCGAGTCCGAAGCCGCGGAAGGTCGCGGTGCTGAACGCGGCCGATGCCAGCGTCGCCGGGCTCGAGCCCGCGATCGCGAGTCCGATCGTGACCTTCGGCACCGGCGGCGACGTCCGCGCTGAGGACGTGCGCATGACCCTCGACGGCATCACGGCGACGCTCGTGGTCGGCGGCGCCGAGGTCGCGATCGCGACGCCGCTCGTCGGCTCGGGCCATCTCGAGAACGTTCTCGCCGCGACCGCAGCCGCACACGCCCTCGGGACTCCGCTGGCGACGATCGCAGGCGCCCTGGCCCGCTTCGACGGCGTACCCGGACGGCTCGAGCCCGTGGTCGCGGGGCAGGACTTCACCGTGCTCGTCGACTACGCCCACACCCCGGATGCGCTCGCCGGCGTGCTCGGCTCGCTGCGCGCGCTCGTTCCGGAGCGGCTGATCTGCGTCTTCGGATGCGGCGGCGACCGTGATCGCGGCAAGCGGCCGCTCATGGGCGCGGTCGTAGGCCGCCACGCCGATGTCGCCGTCCTCACGTCCGACAATCCGCGCACCGAGGACCCGCTGCGCATCCTCGCCGACGCCGCACCCGGTCTCGAGCGCTCCGGGTTGCCGCTGCTTGCGAACCTCGGCGGCGGCAGGCGCGGCTATCTCGTGCAGCCCGACCGCGCTCAGGCGATCGCCAGCGCCCTCACGATAGCGCGCGCCGGCGACTGCGTGGTGATCGCCGGCAAAGGCCACGAGGACTACCAGATCGTCGGCGCCGAGAAGCGGCCGTTCGACGACCGCGCGGTCGCCCGCCGGGTGCTCGCCGGCCGCGGCACGGGCGCCCGCGGCGCGCGGGTGCGGGCATGAGCGCCCCGGCGAGCGCGCCGGCGGCGCGGGAACCGAGTCCCTGGCGGCTCGACGACGTGGTGCGTGCGAGCGGCGGCCGGATCGTGCGCAGCGGCGCCGCCGAGCGCTTCCGGCGCGTGGCGACCGATACTCGGACGCTGGCGCCGGGCGATCTCTTCGTCGCCCTCTGCGGCGCGCGCCACGATGCCCACGACTTCGCAGCGGCAGCGGTCGCGGCCGGCGCCGCAGGCCTGGTGGTCGCCCGTCCGGTGGTCCTGCCGGCGGCGGCGCGCGCCGTCGTCGTCCAGGTCGACGACACGCTGCGCGCGCTGCAGGCGCTCGCCGCCGATCTGCGCCGCCGGACGGCGCCGCGGGTCTTCGCGCTCACGGGCTCGAACGGCAAGACCACCACCAAGGAGATGCTGGCGGCGATCCTGGAGCGCGTCGCTCCCGGCCGCGTCCTCAAGACCGAGGGCAACCTGAACAACCTCGTCGGCGTGCCGCTCACGCTCCTCGGACTCGCCGGCGACGAGACCTACGCCGTGGTCGAGATGGGGATGAATGCGTTCGGCGAGATCCGCCGACTCACCGAGATCACCGATCCCGACGTCGGCCTCATCACCAACGTCGGGCCGGCGCACCTGGAAGGACTCGGCTCGGTCGAAGGCGTCGCCCGCGCGAAAGGGGAGCTCTTCGCTGCCATGCGTCCCGACGCGACGATCGTGGTGAACACGGAGGACCCGCGGGTGGCGGCATTGGCGGCGGCGTTTCCGGGGAGGCGGATCGGCTTCGGCGCCGGCACGGAGGTCGCCGCGGAGGCCGTGACCTGCGACGAACGCGGTGCCGCGGCGTTTCGACTGCGACTCGCGGCCGCGGTCGTCGACGTACGGCTGCAGATCCCCGGCCGGCAGAACGTCATGAACGCGCTCGCGGCGGCGGCGGCGGCCTGGACCGTCGGCGCCGCGCCCGACGCGATCGCCGCCGGCCTCGCTGCGACGGCGCCGGTCGGCGGACGCATGCGGGTGGTGGCGCTGCCGGGCGGCGTCACCGTCGTCGACGACAGCTACAACGCCAATCCGGCGTCGGTAGCGGCGGCGCTCCGGGCCCTGGCCGAGGCGCCGGCGGCGCGGCGGATCGCGGTCCTCGGGGACATGCTCGAGCTCGGATCGGCGAGCGCCGAGCAACACCGCGCGGTCGGCGAGCTGGCGGGGACGGCGGGGCTCGCGGCACTCTACCTCCACGGAGAATTCGCGCGCGAAACGGCCGCCGGAGCCGCCGCCGGCATGGCGGCCGACGCCATTCACGTCGCGGCCAGTCACGCCGCAATCGCCGACGCGCTCGCCGCCGACGCCCGGCGAGGCGACTGGGTGCTGGTCAAGGGATCGCGCGGCCAGCGCATGGAAGAGGTGGTTCGCCTCCTCGGAGCCAACTGATCGATGCTCTACGCCGCCCTCTATTCGCTGCACACGACCCATTCGATCTTCAACGTCTTCCGCTACATCAGCTTTCGGACCCTGCTCGCGGCGCTGACGGCGCTCACGATCTCGTTCGTGCTCGGCCCGGTCCTGATCCGCCGGCTGACGCGGAACCACGTCGGGCAGCCGATTCGCGCCGATGGGCCGGCGCGTCACCGGGTGAAGGCCGGGACTCCGACCATGGGCGGCACGCTCATCCTCTTTTCGCTGCTGCTGTCGACGCTGCTCCTCGGCGACCTCACTAACCCGTATGTATGGCTGGTACAGCTCGTAACCCTCGGATTCGGCCTGGTCGGCTTCGCCGACGACTACCGGAAGTACCGGCGCGGCAACTCCGCCGGCCTCTCGGCGCGGCACAAGCTCATCGCCCAGAGCGTGATCGCCGGTGTGGCGGCGCTGCTACTGCTCCAGGTGCCCAGCTTCCCTCCGATCGTGGTCATGCCCTTCTTCAAGGATGTGCACGTACACCTCGGCTGGCTCTATCTCCCGTTCGCCATGCTCGTGATGGTCGGGGCATCGAATGCGGTGAACCTCACCGACGGCCTCGACGGGCTCGCGATCGGGCCGGTCATGATCGCCGCCGGCACCTACATGATCTTCGCCTACGTCGCCGGCAACGTGAAGCTCGCCGAGTACCTGCAGATCTCCTATGTGCCGGGGGCCGGCGAGCTCTGCATCTTCTGCGGGGCGCTGGCGGCGGCGGGGCTCGGTTTTCTCTGGTTCAACGCCTACCCGGCGCAGATGTTCATGGGCGACGTCGGTTCGCTGCCGCTCGGCGGCGCTATCGCCATGGTCGCGCTCATAACCAAGAACGAGATCGTACTCGTGCTCGTAGGCCTGGTGTTCGTCGTCGAGGCGCTCTCGGTCATCGCCCAGGTGACGTACTTCCGCTGGACGGGCGGCAAGCGCATCTTCCTGATGGCGCCCATCCACCACCACTTCGAGCTCAAGGGCTGGCCGGAGCCGCAGATCATCGTGCGCTTCTGGATCATCTCGATCATCTGCGCGTTGCTGGCGCTCAGCACGTTGAAGCTCCGATGATGCACATGACTACCGGCGCTCCCGCGCTCGAGCGCGGCCTTCCCGTCCTCGTGCTCGGGCTCGCCCGCTCCGGCATCGCGAGCGCGCGATTTCTCGCCGCGTGCGGCGCCCGCGTGCGCGCCGCGGACCGGCGGTCGGCGGCGGAGCTCGGGCCGGCGGTCGCGGAGCTGGCGCCGCTCGTCGAGCTTCGGCTCGGCACCGACGATCCGTCCGTGCTCGACGGCGTCGCGCTCGTCGTGACCAGTCCCGGAGTGCCGCCCACGGCGCCGCTCCTCGCCGGCGCCGCCGCCCGCGGCATTCCGATCGTGAGCGAGATCGAGCTCGCGGCGCGCCATCTCGACATCCCCGTGCTCGCGGTCACCGGGACCAACGGCAAGAGCACGACCACGACGCTCCTCGGCGCCATCCTGCAGCGCGCCGGCCGACGTCCGTTCGTGGGCGGTAACCTCGGCACGCCGCTCGTAACGGCGATCGGCGGCGGCTATGACGTCGCCGTCGCCGAGGTGTCGAGCTTCCAGCTCGAGCACGTCGACCGCTTTCGGCCGGTGGTCGGCGTCTTCCTGAACCTCACCGACGACCACCTCGACCGCTACGCCGATCGGGACGCCTACGGGCGGGCCAAGCTCCGCCTCTTCGCGCGCCAGGGAGCGCGCGATACGGCGGTCCTGAACGGCGGCGATCCCTGGATCCGCGCCCATAGCGACGGGCTCCGAGCTCGCGTGCTCTGGTTCGGAGCCGGCGCCGGCGCGGCGATCCGCGGCGACGAGGCCGCTATCCGGCTGCGCCTCGAGGGCGGCGAGGAGGTCTATCCGCTGACGCGCGTCGCACTCGCCGGCGCCCACAATCGCGAGAACATGATGGCGGCCATCGCCGCGGCGCGCGCTTTCGGCGCGCCGCCGGAGTGCGTGCAGGCGGCGCTGGAGGCGTTTCGCGGACTCGAGCATCGGCTCGAGCTCGTGCGCGAGCATCGCGGCGTGCGCTGGGTCAACGACTCTAAAGGCACGAACGCCGGCGCCGTGGTCAAATCGCTCGAGAGCTTCCCCGGCAACGTGATCCTGCTCGCGGGCGGCGTCGGCAAGGGCGGCGACTATGGGGTGCTGCGCACTCCGGTAGCTCGGCGGGCCAAGCGCGTCCTGCTCTTCGGCGAGGCCCGCGACGTACTCGCGCAGGCTCTCGATGGCGCGGCGCCGATCGAGATCGTGGGCGGCCTTGCCGCCGCCGTCGCCGTCGCCGCCGAGCACGCCGCGACCGGTGACGTCGTGCTGCTCTCGCCGGCGTGTGCGAGCTTCGACATGTTCCGCGACTACGCCGACCGCGGCCGGCAGTTCAAAGCCCTGGTGGAGGCTCTGCCATGACGGCCCGTGCCGCCGCGCTCGCGGCGCCTGTTCTCACGCGCCGCATCGCTCCGCGCGCCAAAGCGCGTCCCGTGATCGTGCGCGGCGGCGACCGCTGGCTGGTGTTCACGGTCGCGGCGCTCGTGACCATCAGCGTCGTCATGGTCTTCAACACCAGCTACTTCTTCGCCGGCGAGCGCTTCGGTGATCCGCTGCACGTCTTCAAGAAGCACCTCGCCTCGATCGCACTCGGCGGGCTCGCATGCTTCGTAGCCTCGCGCCTGCGCTCGGCGACCTACGAGCGCTTGGCCTACCCGGCGCTGGCGCTGGTCGCGGTGCTGCTCATCGCGGTGTTGATCCCCGGAGTCGGCATCGTGCGCGGCGGCGCGCGCCGTTGGATCGGCCTCGGCTTCATCAATCTCCAGCCCTCGGAGCTCGCCAAGATCGTCGCCGTTCTCTATCTGGCGCACTCCATGGTCCGGAAGGGACCGCGCCTGGCGACGTTTGCGCTCGGCGTCTTGCCCCACGTCATCGTGACCGGCGCGCTCGCTGGCCTCGTCGCTCAGGAGCCCGACTTCGGCACTGCAGCACTCCTCGGTATCACGCTCTTCGCGATGCTCTTCGCCGGCGGGGTCCGCTGGCGGCACCTGCTGCTGCCGGTGCTGCCGATCGTGCCGCTCGCCGCCTGGGCGGTGGCGTCGAGCCCGTACCGCCTGCGCCGCGTGCTGGTCTTCCTCGACCCCTGGCAGCACTCGCGCGACGCCGGCTTCCAGCTCGTGCAGTCGTTCCTGGCCTTCGGCTCGGGGGGGATCTTCGGAGCCGGGCTCGGGGAGAGCAAGCAGAAGATGTTCTATCTTCCCGAGGCGCACACCGACTTCATCTTCTCGGTGATCGGCGAGGAGCTCGGGCTGGTGGGTGCGCTCGTGGTCGTCGGGCTCTTCGCGGTGCTGGCGGTCCGCGGCCTGCGCGTCGCGCTGCGCCACCCGACGACCTTCGGGCAGCTGGTCGCTTTCGGCACGACTACGGTGCTCGTGCTCCAGGCCGGCATCAACATGGCGGTCGTGCTCGGCCTCTTGCCGACGAAGGGCCTGGCGCTGCCGTTCGTGAGCTACGGCGGCTCGGCGATGATCGGCGCCATGGCCGCGCTCGGCGTCCTGATCGCGCTCTCGCGCGAGTCGGGGTGAGGCGGTGACGCTCAGGATGATGATCGCGGGCGGCGGTACGGGCGGACACCTTTTTCCGGGGATCGCGGTCGCCGAGGCGGCGCGCCGCCGCGACCCGGCGGCCGCCGTCCTCTTCGTCGGCAGCCCGCGCGGCATAGAAGCGCGGGTCGTGCCGACGACCGGCTTCGACCTCGAGCTCCTGCCCGGAGCGCCGCTGCGCGGCCGGAACGTCGCCGGCAAGGTCGCGGCGCTCGGGGCGCTCGGGGCGGCAACGCTGCGGGCGCGCACCCTGGTGCGTCGCTTCGCGCCGGACGCGGTCGTCGGGCTCGGGGGCTATGCGTCGGCGCCGGCGGTGCTCGCGGCGCGGCTCGCGCATGTGCCGATCGTACTGCTCGAGCAGAACGCCAGGCCCGGGCTGACGACCCGGCTCCTCGCCCGCCTCGCCGACCGGGTATGCGTGAGCTTCCCCGATACGCACACCGGCCTGCCGGCGGACCGAGCCGTCTTCACCGGCAATCCCGTACGCCGCTTCTCGGCGTCCGCGGCCGGACCGGCACGGCGCAGCGCCGGGCTCACCATCGCCATCGTCGGCGGCAGCGCCGGAGCCCAGCGCTTGAACCAGGCGGGGCCGGCGCTGCGCGCCGCACTCGCCGACGTCCCCGGACTGACGCTCATCCATCAGACCGGCTTCGCCGAGGAGGCGACGGTCCGGACGAGCTATGCCGGGGCTCCGGGCGTCGAGGTGCGGGCGTTCATCACCGACATGGGCGCCGTCTATGGCGCCGCCGACCTCATCGTCTGCCGAGCCGGTGCAACCACCATCGCCGAGCTCGCCGCCCAGGGCCTGCCGGCCATCTTCGTGCCCTATCCCCATGCCGCCGACGACCACCAGCGGGCCAACGCCGAGGCCCTCGTGCGCGCGGGGGCGGCGCGGATGGTGCTCGATCACCAGGCGACCGGGAAGCGGCTCGCCGCCGAGGTGCGCGAGCTGATCGCGGCGCCCGGCGCGCTGCCCGAGATGCGCGCCCGCATGCGGCAGTTCGCTCGTCCGGACGCCGCCGATCGGGTCCTCGACGTCGTCGCGTCTCTCGCCGGTTCGACCGCGCCCGGCGCTCGGCATAATGAATGAAAGCCCACTCATGGAGCTGACCAAGCGCAAGCACCGCGTTCATTTCGTCGGCATCGGCGGCATCGGCATGAGCGGCATCGCCGAGGTGCTGTTGAACCTCGGGTTCCCCGTGAGCGGCACCGATCTGGCGGCGAGCGAGACGACCGAGCGCCTGGCCCGCCTCGGTGCCGTGATCACGCTCGGCCATCACGGCGACCGGGTCGCGCCGGACGTCGAGGTGGTGGTCATTTCGTCGGCGGTGCGCTTCGCGAATCCCGAGGTGGTGCGCGCCCGCGAGCTAAGCATTCCGGTGATTCCGCGCGCCGAGATGCTCGCCGAGCTCATGCGCATGAAGACCGGGATCGCGGTCGCCGGAACGCACGGCAAGACGACCACGACCTCGCTCCTGGCGCACGTGCTCGCCGAGGCCCGGCTCGATCCGACCATGGTGATCGGCGGCAAAGTGAAGGGTCTCGGCTCGAATGCCCGGCTCGGCCAGGGGACGCTCCTGGTCGCCGAGGCGGACGAGAGCGACGGTAGCTTCCTCGTGCTCACCCCGACGATCGCGATCGTCACCAACATCGACCCCGAGCACCTCGACCATTACGGCAGCGTCGAGCGCATGCACGAAGCGTATCTGCAGTTCATCAACCGCGTGCCGTTCTACGGCCTCGCCGTACTCTGTCTCGACAGCGTCGCGGTGCGGGGGCTCCTGCCCGGCGTCCGCAAGCGCCACCGTACCTACGGCTTCGCCGGCGACGCCGACTTGCAGGCGGTGCACGTGCAGGTGGCGACCGACGGCACGCGCTGCGACGTGCTGGAGCGCGGGCGCTGGATCGGCGAGCTCCGTCTCAGGATGTTCGGCCGCCACAACGCCCTGAACGCGCTCGCCGTGACCGCGGCGGCGACCGAGCTCGGCGTGCCGTTCCCAGTGATCGCCGCGGCGCTCGCGTCCTTCGAGGGCATCGACCGCCGCTTCGAGGTGAGGGGCGAGGTCGGCGGCGTCACGGTCGTCGACGACTACGGCCATCACCCGGAAGAGGTGAAAGCGACGCTGCGAGCCGCGCGTGAGGGCTTCGGCCGGCGCCTGGTCGCGGTCTTCCAGCCGCATCGCTATACGCGGACGCGCGATCTCTTCGAGAGCTTTCTCTCGGCGTTCGACGACGCCGACTTGCTCGTGCTTACCGAGATCTATGCCGCCGGCGAGGATCGCATCGAAGGCGTGAGCGGCGAGGCTCTCTACGAGGCCTTGAAGCGGCGGGGACATGCCGACGTGCGCTTCGTTGCCGACCGGCGGGCGATCGCGGCGGAGCTCGTGCCGCACCTGCGGGGCGGCGATATGGTGGTGACTCTCGGCGCCGGCGACGTGCACCGGGTCGGCGACGAGTTGCTGCGGGCGTTGCAGCAGGAGCAGCCGGCGTCACTGCAGTAGTCGAAGGAGGGGGCCGTGGAGGACGAGGTGGGGGTCGAAACGCCGTCGACGACGCGCCGGCGCGGACTCGTCGCGGTGCCCTTGCCGCCGCCGGCGCGGTGGCGGCCGCCCGCGCCCGCGCCGCCGGCGCCGGCTCTCTGCGCCGCGCTTGCAGCCGCCGGAGCGTCGTTGCGGCTCGGCGAGCCGCTCGGACGCCACACGAGCTTCCGGATCGGTGGGCCCGCCGACGTCTTCGTCGAGGTCGCGAGCGTGTCCGAGCTCGCCGGCGTGCTGCGCGCGTGCGCCGAGCATGGAGCCGCGGTCTTCTTTCTCGGCGGCGGCACGAACTTGCTGGTCAGCGACCGCGGCGCGCGCGGGGTGGTCGTAAAGCTCGGGCGCGCGTTCGACTTCATCGAGTGGCAGCTCGCGGGCGAGACGCCGCGCCTGCGCGTCGGCGCCGCCGTACCGTTCAAGCGGCTCGTCCTGCGGACGGTCGCGCAGGGGCTCGCGGGGCTCGAGTTCGGCGAGGGCATCCCGGGCACGATCGGCGGCGGCCTGCTCATGAACGCCGGCGCGTTCGGCGGCGAGATCGGCCGGACCGTGGATGCGATCGAGGCGGTGACCGAGCGCGGCGATCGCGTGGTGCTGCCGCGCGAGCGGCTCGGCTTTGCCTACCGGCGGCTGGAGCTGCCGATGCGCGCCGTGGTCACGGCCGTGCAGCTGCGGCTCGAGCGCGGCGAGCCCGCGGCGCTACGGGCGCGGCTTCTCGCTGCCAAAGCGCGCCGCGACCGGATGCAGCCGAGAGGCCATCCGAATGCCGGGTCGATATTCAAGAATCCTCCCGGTGCGCCCGCCGGCGAGCTCCTCGAGGCCGTCGGACTCAAGGGCGCGCGGCTCGGCAATGCGATGGTGTCGATGCGCCACGCGAATTTCATCGTCAACCTCGGCGGCGCCCGCGCCAGCGACGTGAAGGCGCTCATGGACCTGGCGACGCGCGTCGTCCGCCAGCGCCTCGGTGTCGAGCTCGAGCCCGAGGTGCGCCTGGTGGGGGAGTGGTGATCCGCCGCCTCCGCGACGCGCGCGTCGCCGTGCTCCTCGGCGGGCTCTCCGCCGAGCGGGAGATCTCCGTTCGCAGCGGCACGGCCGTCGCTGCGGCGCTGCGCCAGCGCGGCTATCGAGTGACGGAGGTGCGGGTCGGGCGCGACCTGCCGGCACGGCTCGCCCGCCTGAAGCCCGACGTCGCCTTCAACGCTCTCCACGGCCGCTACGGCGAGGACGGTGCCGTGCAAGGCGTGCTCGAGCTGCTGGCGATTCCCTACACGGGTCCGGGCATCCTCACGAGCGCCCTGGCGATGGACAAGACCATGGCGAAGACGGTGTGGCGGTCGCAGGGGCTGCCGACGCCGCGCTGGACCGTGGTCGCGGCGAAGGCGCGACGCCTGCCGCCGCTCCCGGCGTCGCTGCCGGTGGTCGTGAAGCCGAACAGCGAAGGCTCGAGCGTCGGCGTGTCGATCGTCCGCGCACGGTCGGGGCTCGCGGCTGCGGTGCGCCTCGCCGGGCGGTCGGATCGGCGCGTGATCATCGAGGAGTACGTACCGGGCAAGGAGGTGACCGTCGGCATCCTCGACGGGCGGGCGCTCGGAGCGCTCGAGGTCGTCGCCAAGGGCGAATTCCACAGCTACGACGTCAAGTACACGCCCGGACGCGAGGAGTTCTTCATGCCGGCGCGCTTGCCTGCGGCCGTGTCGGCGCGGGTCCTCGAGCTCGCCGCCGCGGCGCACGCGGCGCTCGGGGGCGGCGCCTACAGCCGCGTCGACCTTCGCGTCGACGGTCGCCGCGCCTATCTCATCGAGCTGAATTCGCTCCCCGGGCTCACGACCCTCTCGTACCTGCCGCTCATCGCCGAGCACGCGGGCATGGACTTCGGCGATCTCTGCGAGGCGATCCTCGAGCGCGCGGCGCTCGGTATCCAGGAGAGTCGACGATGACCCAGCGCGATCCGCGGCGCGGCCGCCCGGGCCGGTCCATCTTGCGCGACCGGCGCTCGGATTGGAGCGCTCTCTTGGCCTGGCGGCCGGAGCGGCCGCAGTGGATGCGCCGCGCGGCCTGGACCTGGACCTGCCGCCGCCCGCGGTGGTCGGCGTGGGTGCGCTGGCGCCCGGCGCACCTGGCCGCGCTTCGAGTGCCGTGTCCGGACCCGGCCGCCGTGTCGAGCGCCCTCCGGGCCCGCAGCGGCTGGTTGCGATCCCCGCGTGCGGTGCGCCGGCTGGCGCTCGCCGCCGGCGTGCTCGCCGTCGGCGGCGGCCTTGCGATCTTGGCCGTCTACGGTCCCCGGGTGGTAGCTGCGATCGCCGATCACCCGTACTTCGCCGTCACCGAGATCGTGATGACGCCGACCACCCACGTGCGCTCGGGAGCGCTCCTCGAAGCCGCCGCCGTCCGGCCGGGCATGAGCCTCTGGCGCCTCGATCCCGAGGCGCTGGCGGCGCGGCTCGAGGCCCACCCGTGGATCCGGCGTGCGAGCGTCCGGCGTGAGCTCCCGCGTCGGCTGATCGTCGACGTCGCCGAGCGCAAGCCGGTGGCCATCCTCTACCTCGACAACCTCTACTACGTGGACACTACCGGACTCGCCTTCGTCCGCGTCGGCGACCGCGATCCGATCGAGCTGCCGTTCGTTACCGGCGTCGAGGCGGCGATCGTCGCCGACGACCGCCCCTTCGCTCGTCATGCCATCCGGCAGGCGCTTCGCGTCCTCGATCTGATGCACGCTGCCGGACTTCCATTTCACGTCTCGGAGGTGCATATCGAGCGGGAGCAGGGGATCACCGTCTTCCCCGTCGCACCGCGAGTCGCGTTGACGTTCGGGTGGAGCGGATTCAAGACCAAGCTCGCGCGGCTCGAGCGCGTGCTGCGGGATTTTCGGGGGCGAGAGAGCCAGATTCGCGAGATCGATCTGACGTCGGGGACGGCAGCGGTGGTGCGGCTGCGGCAACCGAGCGCGAAGGGAACGCGCACGCGAGCCTGAGCCGGGGGGAGCGAGGGCGGAGGGATGGCGAAGCGAACCGGAATGGTGGCGGCCCTCGATCTCGGTACGGCGAAGACGTGCGTCGTCGTCGGCGAGGTCGGCGAGCGCGGCATCGAGGTGTGCGGGATCGGTGAAGCGCCGTCGCGTGGTCTGCGCAAGGGCGCCATCGTGCACGTCGAGTCGACGGTGCAGGCGATTCGCAAGGCCGTCGCCGAGGCCGAGCAGATGGCGCGCTGCGAGATCCGTCACGTGACCGCGTCCATCGGCGGCTCCCACGTGCGCGGGCTGTCGAGCCACGGCGTGGTCGCGGTACGCAACGGAGAAGTGTCCGTGAGCGATCTGAGCCGGGTCCTCGACGCCGCGCGCGCGGTGGCGCTGCCTGCCGACCGCGAGGTGCTGCACGTCCTGCCGCAGGAATACATCATCGACGACCAGGAGGGGCTCCGGGAGCCGATCGGTATCGCCGGCGTCCGGCTCGAGGCCAAGGTCCACATCATCACCTCCCAGGTAGCCGCGGCTCAGAACCTGGTGAAATGCTGCAAGCAGGCCGGGATCGCAGTCGACGATGTGGTGCTCGGTGCGCTCGCCTCGGCCGACGCCGTCCTCACTCCCGAGGAGAAAGAGCTCGGCGTCGCGCTCGTCGATATCGGCGCCGGCACCAGCGACGTCGTCATCTTCCACGGCGGCGCCGTGCGCCACACCACGAACCTGCCGCTCGGGGGCCAGCATCTCACCAACGACATCGCCGCCGGGCTGCGTACGCCGACCGTCGAGGCCGAGAAGATCAAGCGGCGCTTCGGTTGCGCGCGTGCCGCGCTCGTCGAGCGCCACGTCGAGATCGAAGTGCCGAGCGTCGGCGACCGCGAGCCGCGCGTGCTCTCGCGCCATATCCTCTGTGAGATCATCGAGCCGCGGGTCGAGGAGATCTTCCAGTTGGTGGCGCGCGAGATCATCCGCTCGGGATACGAGGAGGTCCTCGCCTCGGGCGTCGTCCTGGTCGGCGGCTCGGTGCTCCTGGATCGCATCACCGACGTCGCGGAGCGGATCCTGCGTCTGCCGGTGCGGATCGGGATCCCGCACCACGTCACCGCTCTCGCGGATCTCGTCGCGAGCCCTATCCACGCAGCCTCGATCGGGCTCCTCCTCGCGGGCGGCGACGGCGGCAAGCCGGTGCGCTTGCACGCGACGCGCACCGACGGACTACTCGGGCGCGTCCGGCATCGCATGGGCGAATGGCTGCGGGATTTTTTTTGAGCGGGCGACGTCTCGGCGTGATTGTTCGGGGCGAAATTGCGTGACAGCGATTTTGAATTGCGGTACAGGGGGTGACGCATGAGGCGGCGGCATGGACGTGGGCATGGTGGGAAAGACGGCGCCGGATCGCCCAAGAGCGATGGCCGTCCTGTCCAGGTTGAAGGAGGTGGGGTGATGCAAGACCTTGAAGGTGTGCAACTGGGTGCCCGGATCAAAGTGATCGGCGTCGGCGGCGGGGGCGGCAACGCGGTCAACACGATGATCGCAGCCGGCCTCCAGGGCGTCGACTTCATGACCGCCAACACCGATGCCCAGGCGCTCAAAGCGAACCTGGCGTCCGTGAAGCTCCAGCTCGGCACTGCCTTCACCAAGGGCCTGGGCGCGGGCGGCAATCCCGAGGTCGGCCGCAAAGCGGCGACCGAGGACGTGGAGCGCATCCGCGAGGTGCTGACCGGCGCCGACATGGTATTCGTCACCGCCGGCATGGGCGGCGGCACCGGCACCGGCGGCGCTCCGGTCGTTGCGCGGATCGCCCGCGAGCTCGGCGCCCTCACGGTCGGTGTCGTGACCAAGCCCTTCCTCTTCGAGGGCAAGAAGCGCGGGCGTCAGGCCGAAGAGGGCATGCGCGAGCTCAAGACCAACGTCGACACTCTCATCGCCATCCCGAACCAGCGCCTCCTCGCCGTCGCCGGCCGCAACATGTCGATCCTCGAGACCTTCAAGAAGGCCGACGACGTGTTGCTTCAGGCCGTCCGCGGCATCTCCGACCTCATCACCGTCCACGGCCTCATCAACCTCGATTTCAACGATGTCCGCGCGATCATGTCCGAGATGGGCATGGCGCTCATGGGTGCGGCCGTCGCCAGCGGTGAGGATCGCGCCGTCGAGGCTGCCCAGAAGGCGATCTCGAGTCCTCTGCTCGAAGACGTCTCCATCCAAGGCGCGCGCGGCGTCCTCATCAACATCACCGGCGGTCCGGATCTCACCATCCACGAGGTCAACGAGGCCGCGACCCTGATCCAGGAGGAAGCCGACGACGAGGCCAACATCATCTTCGGCGCCGTCATCGACGATACGCTGTCCGATCAGATCCGCATCACCGTCATCGCGACCGGCTTCGGCGAGGCGCGCGAGGACGTGCGTCGCCCGCCGGGCGTAACGGCCCAGCCGCCGGCGCCGCTGGTGCAGCCGCCGCAACCTGCGCCGGCGCCGCGCGTCGCTTTCACGCGCGAGCCGGTTCGTGAAGCGGCACAGTCGGCGGCGGCGGCGGTGCGCAAGGTCGTGCGGGTAGGCGGCATCAACGACCTCGACGGCACGATGTGGACGCGATCGGGCGGCGGAAACGATCGCGGCGAGCCGATCTCGCTCACCGTGCCCGATGACGACGACAGCCTCGACATCCCGACTTTTCTGCGCAAACAAGCCGACTGAGCGATCGTACGATCGTGGTTGACGAGGCACGCGGGCGGAGCCCGCGTGCCTCGTGTCGTTTGCGGGCGAGAAGTCGAGATGCGGTTAGCGCGTTGAGGTCGCAGGAAGCCGATGGTAGCGTGTCGCAGTCGTCGAGCCTCGTGCGCACGCGCGCGCGACGTCCCGGTTCCGCGCTCCCCGCACTGCGGCGCGGCGTTGGTTTTTCGAGGAGGAGTACGTGATCGGACCCAGCAAACGTCAGGCATCGTCATGCGAGAATCTCAACCACCGGCGCGCCAATGCGCCCGTGGCGCACTGTCCGCAGTGCGGCGGGGTCGTGAATCAGAGCTTGCGCGGAGCTTCGCGCTGTGACGACACCACGCATCTGCAGGTCCGCCGCACGTTCGCGGCATACTGCATCCACTGCGGGACGCAACTGATCGCGCCGCTGCGTTGAGCGCGGGGCGGGTGGAGCCGCCGTCGGCAGACGATGACGCGTGACTACCGCACGCCGTCGCCAAGCTCGTGCTGAGCGGGCAGAAATCGGCGGCTGCGGCGTCGCTCGCGGCGCTCGGCGGGCTCCGGGCGCCGGCCGCTCCCCGTTTCAGCTCAAGTCGCAGCCTCCTCCGGCCGAGAACTCGTACGCACGACCGGGACTTTCCGTCCGTGCCGCACAGCACATCGCATGTTCACGATCCTCGGCATCGTCGTCGTCCTCGGCTGCGTCATCGGCGGATTCGCGTTCATCAACGGGCCGATGCACGTCCTCTTCCAGCCGGGGGAGCTGATCATCATCGGCGGCGCGGCGCTCGGTTCGCTCCTGATCTCGGCTCCGGGCAAGGCGCTCGGTCTCGTCGGCAAGGGCCTGGGAGCGGCCTTCGGCTCGAGCGCGCCCACCAAGGCGGACTACCTCGATCTCTTGAAGATGCAGTACGAGGTCTTTCAGTTCATGCGCAAGAACGGCGCCGTCGCTCTCGACGAGCACGTGCAGGACTTCGACAAGAGCGCAATCTTCTCGAAGTATCCGAGTTTCTTGAAGCGCCATCACGCGGTCGAGTTTCTGCGCGACGCCCTGAAGCAGATCGTCAACGGCACGGCTTCGGCGGAAGAGCTCGACACCCTCCTCGACACCGAGCTCGACACGCACCACGAGGAGCACATGATCCCGGTCGGCCTGATCCAGAAGACGGCTGACGCGCTCCCCGGTCTCGGGATCGTCGCCGCCGTTCTCGGCATCATCGTGACCATGGGCTCGCTCGATGCCGGGCCGGAAGAGATCGGGCACCACATCGCAGCGGCGCTCGTCGGCACCTTTCTCGGCGTGCTGCTCTCGTACGGCATCCTGAACCCGGTCGCTACCAACATCGAGGTTCAGGGCGCCGCCGCCGCGAAGTATCTACGTTGCATCAAGGACGGGGTCGTCGCGTCGCAGCGCGGCACGTCGCCGATAGTCGCCGTCGAGTTCGCGCGCAAGGCGATCTTCGAGAGCTCGCGTCCGTCGAGCGACGAGCTCGATGAAGCGGTGCGCAGCGTGAAGAGCGCCTGATGGCGGCGAAGGGGCAGCCGCAAGTCGTCGTCAAGTGGCGGAAGAAGAAGGGCCACGGCGGCGCCCACCACGGCGGCGCCTGGAAGGTCGCGTACGCCGACTTCATCACCTGCATGTTCGCGCTCTTCCTCGTGCTCTGGCTCCTCACCCAAGCGGACTTGAAGCTGCGCCAGGAATTGGCGCGCTACTTCCGTAATGCCGGAGTGCAATCGGGCGGCTCCATGCTCGGCGACAAGCTCGAGCAGGCGCGCGCGCAGGAGAGCCGCCCGCTCGAGGCGGCGCTCACCATCGTTCAAGGGACCGGTGAAGAGCTGGAAGCGCTCCGCGGGTCGGCCAAGGCGATCCAGGAGGCTCTCGAGCGCGATCCGGCGTTCGATGCCGTCAAGGACCACGTGCGCGTCGAGGTGACGTCCGAGGGGCTCGAGATCCAGATCGTCGACTCCGGCACGAGCGGCCAGAAAGGACTGCTCTTCGACCTCAGCAGCGCGACCCTGAAGCCCGGTCTCGTCGCCCTCCTGAAAGAGCTCGCCGGGCACTTGAAAATGCTGCCGAACCACATCGAAATCGGCGGCCACACCGATGCACGCCCGTTCGCCGCCGGCGCCGGGATGAGCAACTGGGATCTTTCCTTCGCGCGCGCCAACAATGCGCGCGCCGTGCTGGAGCAGTCGGGTATCCGCGCCAACCAGGTGCTCCGCATCAGCGCCTACGGCGCCGAGAAGCCGTTGAACGCGGCCGATCCGCTCGCCGACGAGAACCGCCGCCTCAGCATCCTCGCCCGGCGCGAGAAGGCCGATAACGCCGAGAAGGCGGGACCGGCATCGGTGGAATTCGGGGGACGGTCGATCGCGCCTCGCGTCGTCGACTCCGGCGCGCCGCCGGTGTGACGCGGTAGCGACGTCGACGTCGAGGCGCGGCGAGCGACGCAGTCGCGGCCGATCGCGGCGCGGCGTGCCGGGCGGGGCGATCCGGGGCGTGCGTACCGCTCCGGCGCTCGTCAACGGGATCGACGGCGCCTATACTCCCCGGTTCGATGCCGGAGTCCCCCCGTGATCGCCTGCGCGATCGCCGCGCGCAGGAGCGCTTCCTCTTCACGCCGAGCGGCGGCGGCGACGTCGCGGTGTGCCTCGTCTACCCCAATACCTACCCGGTCGGGATGGCGAACCTCGGCTTCCAGTCGGTATTCGAGATCCTGAGCCGGCATCCGCGCGTCCACTGCGAGCGGGCGTTCCTACCCGATCCGGACCAGCACGGCAGCGAGGTCGTGAGCTTCGAGAGCGGCCGGCGCCTGCGGGACTTCGAGATCGTCGCCTTCTCGATTTCGTTCGAGACCGATTATCTCCATGTCGTCGACATCCTGGCCGGGGCGGGGATCCCGCCGCTGCGCGACGACCGCCGGGGCGGACCGCTGCTGATCTGCGGCGGGCCGGCGACGTTCTTGAACCCCGAGCCGATCGCCGACTTCTTCGACGCCGTGTTCATCGGCGAGGGCGAGGAGATGATCCCCGAGCTGCTGGCGCAGTTCGTGGCCGCCCGTGATGCGGGCGGCGGACGCGCCGGAGTGCTCGACGCCGTTGCCGAGGTCGCCGGCGCCTACCGTCCGGACCGCTACGAGGTCGAGTACGGACGCGACGGCACGATCGGCGCGGTCGCGTATCGCGGCCCCGGGTCGGGGGCGGTCAGGCGCCGGCTGGTGACCGACCTCGACCGCTTCACGACCGCGAGCAAGGTGCTGGCTCCCGAGGCCGTCTTCGGCGACATGTACCTCGTCGAGGCGAGCCGCGGCTGCGAGTGGGGCTGCCGCTTCTGCGCCGCCGGCTACATGTATCGACCGATCCGGTATCGCAGCCCGGAGGCGCTGGCGGCGGCGATCGACGAGGGCCTGGCGCATCGTCGCACGATCGGGCTCGTCGGCGCCGAGATGGCGAGCGTGCCCGGCATCGCAGGCCTCTGCGAGCGCGTCGCCGACGCGGGCGGGCGCGCGTCGCCCTCGTCCCTGAAGGCGGACGTCATCACCCACCGCCTCGCGGGGGCCCTCGGCCGCAGCGCCAACCAGAGCGTCACGGTCGCGCCCGAGGCCGGCTCGGAGCGCCTGCGGCGGGTGATCAACAAGAACCTCACCGAGCCGGAGATCCTGCGCGCCACGGATTGGCTCGTCGGCGCCGGAGTCCGGGCGATGAAGCTCTATTTCATGATCGGCCTGCCGACCGAGACGTCCGAGGACGTCGCGGCCATCGCCGATCTCTCCCGCAAGATCGGCGAGCGCTTCCGCCGTGAAGGTCGCGTCCGGCAGATCAAGATCTCGGTGAATCCCTTCGGCCCGAAGCCGTGGACGCCGTTCCAGTGGGAGCCGATGGCGGACCTGCGCTCGCTGCGGGCGAAGATCGGCGATCTGCGGCGCGCCATCGGCCGGGTGGGCGGCGTCGACGTCGACGTCGCCTCCCCGCGCGCGACGTACTACGCGACGGTGCTGTCGCGCGGCGATCGCCGCGTGTCGCGCCTCCTGCTCGCGATCCACGCCGCCGGCGGCGATTGGTGGCGCGTGCTGCGCGCCTGGGAGCGCGATCCCCCTGCCGGCGGAGTCGATCCGCGCCTCTTCTCGCACCGTGAATACCCGGCCGACGAGATCCTGCCCTGGGACTTCCTCGACCACAGTCTGCACAAGCGCTTCCTCTGGACGGAGCGCGCGCGCGCCCGCGCCGAGCGCCAGACCAAGCCTTGCGACGTCACCACCTGTCGCGTCTGCGGCGCCTGCTGACGGCGATCGTCGGCACCGGCGGCCGGCGTCACTCGCCGCGGAAGAGCGGCGTTCGCTTCTCGAGGAACGCGCGCACGCCCTCGGCGTAGTCGGCGCTCGCGAAGCACTCGGCGATCAGGCGGCGCACTCCTTCGAGATCGCGCGCCGCCGGCTCACGCTGCGTCTCGGCGATGGCGCGCTTGGCGGCGCGGATGGTGAGCGGCGCGTTGGCGGCGATACCGGCGGCGTAGCTCGTGGTGAACGCCTCGAGGTCGGCCTTGGCCACCACCTGGTTCACGAGTCCGGTGCGCAGAGCTTCGTCGGCGGCGTAGGTGCGCGCCGTGAAGAACATCTCGCTCGCGACCGACGGCCCGACGAGGCGCACCAGGCGCTCGACGCCGGCGTACGCGTAGCCGAGCCCGAGCCGCGCCGGCGGCAGGGCCATGCGCACGTCGGCGGCGGCGATGCGGAGGTCGGCGCAGGCGGCGATCGCGAGTCCGCCACCGATGCACACTCCCTGGAGCATGGCGACGACCGGTTTTTCGAATGCGAGGAGGGCGGCGAAAGCGCGACCGTTGGTCTCCTCGTACGCGGCAGCGGACGCGGGATCCCGGCGCTGCGTCGCGAACTCCGAGATGTCGGCTCCGGCCGCGAACGCGGCGCCGCCGGCGCCGCGCAGTACGAGTACGCGGACGTCGCGGTCGGCGGCGAGCTCCGCGACGAGTCCGGGAATCGCCTCCCACATCTCGAAGCGCACCGCGTTCAGGCGCGCCGGATTGCGGAGGACCATCCAGGCGACCCCGGAGGGGCCGCGCTCGATATCGACGCCGAACTCGCTCATGTCGTTCCTCGCACGCGCGCCATCTCGTACACGAGCATCGATGCCGCCGCCAGGCGGCGCGCGTCGGCAGCGGCGCCGCTGGCGATACGACGGGTCTCGCGAGTACAATGCCGCCGTCGATGGGAGGGGACGCGATGGAGCATCGCTTCCGGACGAGTCGCCTGACGCGCGGCAACGTGGTCTTTCCGACGGAAATGGTGGTGACCGATCGCCTCGTGACCCGCATCAAGCCGTCGCTCGTCGGTCGTGTCGAGGAGAGCATCAGCCTGCGCCAGGTGTCGTCGGTGACGGTGAGCCATGGCGCCCTCTTCGCCGACGTGACCGTGCATTCGTCCGGGGGCACCGACCCGCTCCGCAGCCATGGGCTCACGAACGCCGAGGCCCGCCGCCTGAAGCACTTGATCGAGGAGCTGCAGAGCAACATCCTGACCGCCGGGGTTGCGGACCTGAGCGGGCTGCGGCCGTGTCCGCGCTGCGCCGAGACGATCAAGGTCGCCGCCCGAGTCTGCAAGCACTGCGGCGCCGACATCCCGATCGAGCTCACCGAGGAAGCGGCGTCCGACGCCGCCTCGGGCGCCGGCGCCCTCGCCGCCGCTGCGCCCGCAGCCCGGGACGACGAAGACTGGACCTGGAGCTGATCGTGGCCGACGAGCTCGCCGCCGCCAAAGACCGCTTCGCCGCTCTCGTACGCGAGATCGACGCCGATGTCGTCGTCGTGATCCCGGTGCGCTCGACGGCGGACGCCTTCCGCATCTCGCTGACGCGCGGCACGAGCCGCCGCTTCCTGACGCTCTCCGAGGACGACATGCTCGATCTCGTGGAAGACGAGCGCGCAGCGGTACGGCTGCAGGCGCTATTGAGGGACGAGATCGCGGCGCTGTGACGGCGGCGCGGCTGGCGTGACCGTGCCGGCGCGGTGCCGCTCGGCGCGTCGCGGCGCGCTCAGGCGCGCGCGTCGATGCGGCGGCGCGATCGCGGCGCTTCTTCGCCGCCGGTAGCCGACTTCCGGCGTGCCTCTCGCGGCTCGCTCTCCTCGCCGTCGTCGTCGACGCTGCGCGCCCGCGGCGCGGCGTTGCTCGCCGACTTCGCTAGGGCCAGTGCTTTCGGCGAGAGGTGGACGACGACGTCGCGGCCGGCGTCGCCCGCGGGGCGCAGGCCCGGAGAGCCGTAGCGCGCGTGCTCGGTGGTGCGGCCGACGGCCTCGCGCTCGATCTCCGGCGGCGTGACGCCGCGGCGGGCGTCGGTCGCGAGCGCCGTGCCGATGCGAGCCGGGCCGGAGGTCCCGGGGCGGCCGATCGTCGGGTCGAGGTCCATCGACTCCGAGCTAAGCAAGCAGGCGCACCGGGGGCTAGCTCGCATTTGCCGCCCGGTCGCCTCTGCGACCGCGGACTGCGGCGGCCTCTGTGCGAGGCCGCATGCCGCCCCGGCGCGCACCGGCATTTCAGGTCGTGCGGGTCGCGCTGGCGATGTCGGCGAGATGACGGACAGCCTCGCCCATCGCCGCGAAGCGCTCGTCCTTGGTCTGCCCGCGGACGAAGCGGACATAGATCTGCTGGAGGACGACGGCGAGCTTGAAGAGCGCGAAGGTTTCGAAGAAGGCGATCGCGCCGAGGTCGCGGCCGCTGCGCGTCGCATAGCGCGCCACCACCTCGCGCCGGGTCGGGAAGCCCTCGAGATAGGTCGGCTGCATGGCGACCGCGAGCCGCTGCGGCGGATCGGTCGCTTCGGGCCAGTAGCCGAGCAGGGTTCCGACGTCGATCCGCGGATCGCCGAGCGTCGTCATGTCCCAATCGAGCACTGCGACGACCCGGCCCGGATCGTCGCGATCGAGCATCACGTTGTCGAGCTTGAAGTCGTTGTGGACGACGGTGGCGTCGAGCGCAGGCGGGATGCGCGCCGCGAGCCACGCCGCCAGGTCTTCCATCACCGGGAGCGGCTCGGTCTGCGCCCGCTGCCAGCGCTCGGCCCACCCGGAGATCTGGCGTGCGACGAAGCCCTCGGGCTTGCCGAGCGCGGCAACGGCCGTTCCGGCGACCGGAACGGCATGCAGGTCGGCGAGTGCGTCGACGACCGCCTCGCCGATGCGGCGGCGGATGGTCGGATCGTCGGGGATCTCGTCCGGCATGGTGCGGCGCACGACGATCCCATGGCGGCGCTCCATCACGAAGAAGGGGGCGCCGATGACCGCCGGATCCTCGCACAGCACGTACACGCGCGGGGCGGGTGCGTAGTACGGCCCGAGCGCCGCCAACGCTCGATACTCGCGCACCATGTCGTGCGCGCGCGGCGCGATGGGCCCGAGGGGCGGACGACGCAGCACGTACTCGCGATCGCCGTAGCGCAGCAGATAGGTGAGGTTGGCGTGGCCGCCGGGAAACTGGAGGATCTCGAGCGGCCGGTCGGCTTCGGGGAGCTTGCCGCGCAGGTAGGCGGCGACGGCCGCGGCGTCGAGTTGCTCGTCCGGCCGCACCGGCGCGACGTCCGGCGCGGCGCTCACGGCTCCGAAATCCTCACGCGCCATAACGTCCGATCGCGAGCTGCGTGATCTCGGCGATGAGATCGCAGTGCGAGCGGCCCGACTTCTTCGCCGCCTTGGCCAGCTCGGCGGTGGAGAGTAGCCAGGGGTTCGGGTTGCACTCGATCACGTACGCCTTCTCGTCGCCGTCGAGGCGGATGTCGATGCGGCCGTAGTCGCGGAGGCGGAGTGCCTGGTAGGCGGCTATCGCCATCTGCTTGAGCTCGGCCTCGAGCTCCTCGTCGAGGTCGTCGGGGAAGAAGGGCTGCGTCCGCCGGTAGACCTCCGTCCCTTCTTCCCACTTCACCTCGGTGCCGGCGATCCGCGGCGTGCCCGCCGGGAGCTGCGACAGATCGAGCTCGACGATCGGCAGCGCCTCGGGGTTCTGGTTGCCGAGCACGGCAACGTAGATCTCGCGGCCTTCGATGTACTCTTCGATGAGCACCGGGCCGTCGAAGTCGGCGTGGACCTGATCGATGCGCTCCATCAGCTCCTTCAGGCTGTGAACGACGGCGCTGAAGCGGATGCCGATCGAGCCGTCCTCGAGCCCGGGCTTCACGATCACCGGGAAGTGGATGTCGTGCGCCCACTCGAGGCGGCCCCGGTGCCCGGTCATGAAAGCGGGCGTGCGGATCCCGTGGAACGCGAAGATCTTCTTGGCGAGCGCCTTGTCCTGGGCGAGGAAGAGTCCCTGGGGTCCGGCGCCGGTGTAGCGCCGCCCGAGGAGCTCGAGATAGGCGGCGACGTGCATTTCTTTGGTGTCGTCGCCGGCGTACGACTCGGCGAGGTTGAAGTAGAGGTCGGCGCGCTCGGTGGCGAGCGTGTGCAGCGAGCCCGGGGTGCCGTCGAGCGTGTGATAGAAGGGATCGTGTCCGAGCTTCCTCAACGCGTCGTAGATCTCTTCGTGGTCATGCTTGGGGCGACGCCGCTTGCGGCGTGACGACTTCACCTCGGCCGCTTCCTCCGCCCCGCTGTCCGTCGCGTCGTAGAGGACGCCTACGCGCAGCTTTGGCATTCGGGGACCGTATCATCGACCGCTCACGGAAAAAAAGCGAAAAGTCGGCGCCGCGCGCGCGTCAGCGCCGCTTCGGCGCCAGCAGCACTGCGGCGACTGCCCATGCGCCGAAGACGAAGCCGAGGCCGAGCCAGGGACGCGTCGGGTAGCCGTTGTTGCGCGCGACGATGCGGCAGACGATGGCGTCGCACGTGTTGACGACGAATGCCGTGCCGAGGAGCGTCGGCCAATCGAGGGGAGTCGAGACGAATAGGCGAAGGCCGGTGAGCCAGCCGAGCGCGGTGTGCAGAGATTCGATCACGAGCGGCGCGCTTTCTTGACCCCTCGAAAGCGCGTCACTATAGATGGCGGCCTTTCCGCTGACAATCAGGAGGGGCAGTGATGGCGCGACGTGAGGTGACGCTCCTTTCCTGGATCGTCGAGACGGGAGAGGCGAGATTGTTGCAGTTCGCCGAGGAATTGCTCGCCAACCCCAAGATGGCGGAGGCCTTCTCCTCGGCATTGCAGCGCGCGGTCAAAACCAAGGGACAGGTCGATCGAAACATGCAGATGGTGCTCGGATTGCTGAACCTGCCGTCGAAGGCCGACTACAATCGGCTACTGTCGAAGATCGAGGCGCTGCAAGGCAGCCTGGTGAACCTCAACATCAAGGTCGACCGCCTGCTCGCCGAGCGCGAGCGGCCGAAGCCGCGGCGCCGGCCGCCCGCCAAGTCCGAGCCCTCGCCGAGCTGAGCCGCGCTCCTGCCGCCGCCAGACCCGTGCGCGGCTCGGCCGG